>Ga0308024_1000186_pt1 | contig 27534 bp, 31 predicted proteins | sample Neamet420_FD_201295 | JGI IMG/M metagenome (GOLD analysis project Ga0308024, IMG submission 201295) | Marine microbial communities from water near the shore, Antarctic Ocean - #420 | ecosystem: Environmental > Aquatic > Marine > Unclassified | place: Southern Ocean | collected 2014-10-03
GAGCAAATTGATTATGCTTCAATGGAAGCTGAACAAAATGCTGCATTAGAATATGAAATACAAAACAGTTCTGTTGAAGTAGTTGCCGGCATCAATACATCTATTAAAATTGACGCTAAAGATATTTCAGAAATAAAACCTAAGATAGCAGAGCCTACTAGAAGTTTAGAAGTTCCTGAATATAAAATTGACAGGCAGTTACAAAATGAAGATGAGTCAATAAGATATGCAAATACAAATGGAACTACTATAATATTAAACCCTGTTGAAGGAAAAAATGGTAGAGCTAAGTTTTTTGATTACTTTACTGGACAAGAAGGCGGTCTTACATCTAGACAAAAAGCAAAAGTTTTAGAAGGTGTTGCTACTCAAAATTGGTCTATAGACAGAATTACTAATCTGTTAAGTAGTAATAAACTAATAAATACATTTTTAATTTTACATGAACAAGATCATATAAACAATAATGATAAGTCTGTTTATTGGAAAAACGGAAGAGATCTTTTAACTCAAGATAAAATAGATATTGAAGTAAGAGCTACGATAGTTGCCTTACTACAAATAGATGCTATGGAAGGTGGTTCTCAACCAACACAACAAACTAGTGAGATTAATTTAATGAATGATGCTAATTCTGCTTTTGAAGGTTTAGAAATGGATGGTGCCACACAATTACAATTAGAGTTAGAAGCAGAATTTGAAATAAACTTAACAGATGTAAACGTTGCATTAGAAGTATATTGGGAAGAACAAATAGAACCTTTCCCAGAAAAAAAGGCTAAATTGCGTGAGCAGAAATTATATCCTTTTAGTAAAATGATTAAGGAATTTAATGAAGGTACTTATATACCAACAAGTGAAATGACTTCTGAAGAAGTTTTCATGGATGAAATAAATAATTGCATACTATAACAACAATAAACTATGGCTAAGTGTCCTAATAAAAATACAGTAGAGTATAAAGCACTGCAATCAGTATATAAAACTGAGATAGCAACAAATAATGTAATTAATCTTTGGCAAAAAACTAAAGATAGTGATGCATTCCCTACTGTAACAGAAGCTGCAGAGTATACTAAAAAATCTAAGTTAGCTTATGCATTAAAACAAAAATCTTTTGGTGAAAGTTTATTAAAAAACTTACAAGATAAAGGATACATTGTAAGCTTTGGAGGTAGAATGATGGTTAAAAGAACTTTTAAAGGTGATTGGCAAGCAAGTAAAGCTGCTTTTGATTATCATAATAACTTAATTAATCAGTATCTTAAAATAAATAATATACCTCAAAAGGTTGTTGCAAGAACTCAAGCTATAAACCCTTTAACTAGATATATAAGTATAGATCCTAAAGTTATTACACCTAAAGACATGCTTCCTAAAACAAGAGCGTGGGATCAAACAAGAGCTGTTTCTATTATAACACACCTTAATAAATTATTTCCTCAATTAAAAATAAGAGTGTTAAGTGTTAAAGATGCTAAAAAGTTACATGCTCTTATACCTAAATCAAAAAGATTAAAAGATGCAAGTTTTGATAATGTAAATTCATTCTATTATCAAGGAGCAGTAATATTAGTTAAAGGTAGAGTAACAAACGAAATTGCTATAGAAGAAGTATTACATCCATTTACAGATGCTATACAAAATGAAAACCCTACATTATATAACGGTTTACTTTCTGAAGCAAAAAAGAACTTCCCAGAAATGGTAGAAGAAATTAGAGCTGCATACAGTTCTAGTCAACGTTTTAGTGATCAGGAAAGAGATATGGAAATAGTAACTCAAGCTCTGGCCAGACACTTTAAAAAAGAATATGAAACTAAACCTACAACTTCTTTTATTAATTTAGTTAAAGAAGCATTAGAATGGTTAAGATCAGTAATCAATAATTTTCATGAACTAATAACAGGAGGGTCTATACCTATTTCTCAAATTAGTTCTACTGCAACGTTTAGTGACATTGCAAAACTTTTAAATACAGAAGCAATTAACTTTGATCTCAATATTCGTAAAGATATAAGAGTAAAATATTCTTTAAGCCCGGAAAAACAAAGGGTTATTGATAAAGTTAAAGGCTCTGCAAACGGTATACAAAAAGAAATAGTGGATAAACTTATGCATGTAGCTAAACATGCTCCGGGTAAACCACTAGATACACTATCTGTAAGTGAAGCTAATGCAAATAAATCAGATACCATAATGGTGTTTGATGAGAAGTCTCATACTTACATGGATATACTTAACGGTGAGGTATATTTATCAGCTACTACAGCAATAAAAGGCCAGCTTACCAATAAGGAGGGTGAGGCTAAAATTTCTAAAGCAGAAGCTATCAAAAACTTAACTGGTCAAGAACGTAAGGACGCTATTAACGAGTGGAATAAAAAGATTAAAGAAGGTAAAAGATTAGATACTGAAAAGCTTGAGTCTGTTGAATTAAATTTAGATCTGGGTAATGACCTTGACCGTATATCTGACGCTATTGTGGCATATGAGAATGTTGATGATATAATAAAAGACATGAAAATTCTTAATGAAGAGCAAGCGAGAGACGCATTTAAAAGAATGGGTCTTATTATAGATGATTTAATGCCTCCCCAAAGTATTGCGTTATCTCAAGTAATTGTATTTGATAAAGCTACAAAAACAGCTGGTACAGCAGATTTAATTATTATAGAAGAAGATGGTAGTATTAGAATAGTAGATTTAAAAACAAGTAAAAATTCTATTCTTGAAACACAAATAAAACCTACTATAACAGGTTTTAGAGAAGAAACTAGGTATGAGGGTAACGCTTGGAAATTACCTGCAGATAGTAAACTAAGACAAAAAGGTGTACTAGAGCTTTCTACAAATGCTCAGCACAACTTGCAAGTAAATTTATATAGAAGGATGTTTGAGAATATGGGTTATACTGTTTCTGAAGGTGATATGTCCGCTTCTACATTTCATATTAAAGTTGATATAAAAGGTAAAGGAAAAGAGCAAAAGTATGTTGGTACTTGGAAGTTTGAAGGAAGTTATGATCATACAGAAACTTTACCAAGTGAAAACAGACGTTATGTAGATATGCTTATACCATCTACGAAAGATAATGTCAACAAGCAAAAAATGGATACTGCTATTAAAGATCAAGAAAACTCATCATATAGAGGAGATCAAGATACTAATGCAAAAGCTGAAACAAAAACTACAGTAGAAGCTAAATCTCAACGTGAGGTAGAAGCTATTTATGCAACATTAGAACAATATTCTGTTGCATTGCAGGAATCAATGACAGCAAGTTCTAAAGGTAGAAGTGTATTTACTACTAAAACTGAAAAAGAACAACGGGATTATCAAGTTAGAACATTAGCATACATTAATCAAGGTATGAATAGAGGGCCTAATGAACAATCAAAAGTTTATTCTGCATTATTAAGTGATGCTTTAAAACAAATTAGGGAGTTTACTGCATATATATCTGATCCAAATAATGTTTCAAAACGTGAATTTATTAGTTATGTTTTAAATTTTAACAGGTTTATATCTTCTTATGAAATCTTATATAATATTAGTGACTCTCCAGACTTAAATGCAACACAAAAAACATTAGTGTTAAAATTATTATTAGAACGTAACAAGCTTGTTGGAGGTAGTGTATTAAAATCAGGACGTGAAGGTCTTGTAAATGATGCTATATTTAGTTTTGTAAAAGAAGTAGTTAGAAATAGATCTAACAAAAAGTTTGGTGTTGAAGGAGGCTTTACTGAGCAAGATTTAATAGATGAACTTACAATAGGTAATGATATTAGTACGGGAGATTTATTAACTAGAGATCTAGCCACTCAAGATGATACTTTACTTGGAGTAATTGATAAAATATATAAAGAACAAAAACAGATTCTTTTAGATAAAATTGCTTTTAGAGAAAATGTATTAAGTACGGCAGCAAATAAATTACTAAAGCTTGATGGTAGAAGTAAAAATCAAATATATGAGTTTATGCTTGATTTTGATTCAGAAGGAAAACGTACAGGTAATTATGTAAAAGAAATTGGAGGGTTATATGCTGATAAACAATTTGAATTAAGACAAGCCTTAATGGATGTTAATGGTCATATGTATCAGTATAGAGATGTTACAGATATACTTAAAGCAACTCAAGAAGATATAGATTACAATATTGCATTAGCATTAAAGAAAAGAGCAAATTCAAATTTTTGGAAAGCTGAAAGATTTGATGAGAATGGAAACAGAATGGATGGGGAATACCATAGATATACTGATGAGTTTTTGCAAGAAAGAAGAAAGTGGGAAACATGGATAAGCAATGGTACTTATGGTAAGTGGCAAAGAAAAATTGGAGTAAAAGATGCTGAGTATGATCAATTTATTTTAAAATACTTTGATAATACTAGATATACTAAAGCAAAAATTGACACAGAAGGTAATCCTACAGGTGTAATAGAAAAGAAAGCAAAAGGAATGTTTCCTAAAGTTAAGTATAGAATTGCAAATTCATTTACTGTAAATGAAGATGGGACACTAGGACAAGATATGCGTAGTGAAAAATACAAAGCTATATTTGATCCAAGTAAAACAGATGCTCTATCAATTGCACAAAGAGAATTTTATGAAATCTATATACAATATTATGAAAAAGAATTATTAGCAAAGCTTCCTGACAATACAAGACAACAGATGTTAGGTAAGATACCTTTAGTAAGAGATACTTTATTAGATGATATTAAAAATAAATCTGGGTTCTTTACTAAAATGTTTGCTGGTACAGTTAGGACAGTTAAAAACTTAGTTACTGAAACAGCTACACAAAAAACTGTATTGCTTGATGAGAATGGAAACTTTATAAACTCTATGCCTGTAGGTTTTACAGGTAGCCCAAGAGTAGAAGGTGCACTAGAAGCAGCACAAGCAGAACTCACTGATCTTGAAAATACATATAAAAAAGGAAGAATGTCTCCAGAAAGATATAACGCAGATAAAGCTGTTATACAAGGGAGGATTGCTAAACTAAGAATACAACCATCCGTGGGTGAAATTAGTCCTGATTTAGGATCAAGCTTATTAAAGTTTAGTGCTATGGCTGAGCATTATGAAGTAATGGGTGAAATAGAAGACACCTTACAGGCAATAATAAGAGTTATAAAAAATAAAGAATATAGCCCATCAGATAAAAACACAAGTTTGCTTGGACGTACATCAACGGGTATACTTAAAAAAGTAGGTTTTACTAAAGAAACATCTGGAGATTCTAATGTACTTAAAAGAGCACAGGCATATATGTCAATGGTATATTATGATAATGAATTAGTAAGTCAAGGATTTTTTGACAAATTTGCAAATGCATTAATATCTCAATCTTCTTTAGCGTACGTGGCCTTTAATCCCTTTGGTAACTTTAATAACTACTTAATGGGTAAAATTAACAACAATATAGAAATGTTGGGTAGTAGATTTTTCTCAAAGAAAAGTTATTTTAGAGCAAGTAAAGAATATAATGTTACTGCACTCCCTGGTATTATACAAAGAACAGGTAGTGGTGTAGCAGATATGACAGACATTGCTACATTAGGTTTATTAGGTATAAACAAATCAGATTATGATCCAGACAAAGCTAATAATAAATATGAAGCTTTTGTTGATTTGTTTAGAATGATGGATGACTCAACAGACATACGTGAATCATCTAGAAAAAATGATACAAAAAGTTTGTGGTCAAGATTTAAAGCTTGGGGTTATGTTATGCAAGATGCTGCAGAATATAATGTACAAACTAAAGTTGGTATAGCAATGTTAATGGATATAGATGTTCTTAATGAGAATACCGGTGAAACATTATCATTATATGATGCAATGCAGTTTAATGGTAAAACGCATGAGCTGTCATTACCTGAAGGTTTTACAAAAGTAATAAACAAAGATGGTACAATAGAAGAGTATACTGATAAATGGAGATATGCTTTTAGAAATAAAGTCCGTGAAGTAAACAAACAAATTCACGGTAACTATGCTGCAGAGGATAGAATGGTTATACAAAGTTATACATTGGGTAATTTAGCAGCTCAGTTTCACAAGTGGGTTGCACCTGCAATTAGAGCTAGATTTCAAGGGGAGTACTTTGATGAAAACTTAGGTTGGATGGAAGGTAGATATAAATCCTTTTGGAAGTTTTTAGCATATTCTAAACAACAAATTTGGGCTGGGAACCGAGATATAAGAAAGTACGGTGAAGGTTTCAAAAAAGTTACAGCCGATCAAGGTGGTGGATTTGCAGAACAAAGAGCATCCAATAAACTTTTTGGAGTTTATAGAACAATGGGTGAAATAAGTATTATTATGACTGTAAGTTTAATAAATACAATAATGGATAGTGTTTTAGCTGGTGAGGGTGATGATGATGATACACAAAAAAGACTTAAACACTTGGCAAGGTACCAGGGTGATAGACTTTATAAAGAACTTATTTTATTTGTAGATCCTGTACAAATGTTTCAAATGGCAAAGTCGCCTATTGTTTCTGCAAAAGCATTGGGTAATTTAGGAGAAGCTTTAAAGTTAAGTTTCTGGACACCAGCTGGATATATAATTAAAGGTAAAGATGGTTTTTATTCTGACTCAGAATATGTTTATCAAAATAAACCTAATAAAGGACAGCTAAAAGTTAACAAAGCTTGGAGAGATGCTATGCCTATTTTATATAGTATACAGAAATGGGAAAACTTAATAAAAGAACAAAAGTTTTTAGCTAATTAAAAGTTTAAACTCTCTAGGTAATTCTAGGGAGTTTTCTTTTTATATACGATATAAATAGTGTATATTATTATATAGGGATAACAGCTATAGAACGCAGTTCATGAAAAAATTATTAGTTTTATTAATATTGATACTTGCAACATTTTCATCTTGTGGAACATATAACATATCTACAAGTTATAAAATTAAAAGTATTTTAACTATAACAGAAAAGGGTGATACCCTTGCTGTTCCCGTTAGAGACTTTAAATTTAGAATATTGCGTCAGGAAGATCCTTTTAGGTATCAGTATAGACAAGACTGGCAATATAGGAATTGGAACAACTATTATATTCCAAACATTAATGTTAGAGATACATATAGTCCACCTGTAATGCACACAAGACCGGTGACTGTACCAATAGTTAAACCTGTAAAGCCAATTAGAATTGTTACTCCAGTAGCAATACCAACTATAAAAGTAAAAAATAACCATCCTAATAGCAAAAAAAATTAATATGATCAGTTACACCAAAATAAAAAATCCAAGATGGACAATTTTCTGCAGATAACATTAGCCGTTATAGGTGTTTTAGGTTCGGCCTCAGTATGGAGATACTTTGAAGCCAAGCTTAAATCAAATATAGAAGAAAAAAGATTTGAATTACAAAACAATGAAGGTGTGCAGTATAGAAACGATTTAAAGACCAGGGTTACCAACTTAGAGGACTTATTAGAAAGTAGTGGTAAAGAAAAAGACACATTAAGACAACAAGTTTTAGACTTAGTTGCAGAAGTTCACGCTCTTAGAGTAGAAGTTGACTACTTAAAAAAAGAAAATCAAAGCTTACTTAGAAAATAAAACCCCTGCATTTCTGCAAGGGTTCATTTAGTTTATCCTTCACAAGAGGAACATTCTAGTATGTTACGTGCAAAATCCTGAGCACTACTTTTACTAAATTGATAGTATAAAGTTTTAACACCTTCTTCCCAAGCATACATATATAGTTTATTTATATCTTTAGCTGATACAGACGGATCAATCATTAAGTTTAATGACTGAGACTGGTCAATGTGCTTTTGTCTTTGCGCCGCTTGTAATACAATCTCTTTAGGAGATATTTCAACAAAAGACTTAAACACTGCTTTATTAGGAAAATCTAAGTGTTGTACACTCCCGTCTTTCTTAAGAATAGATTGCCAAGTCTTAGTATTATTTAAACCATACTTTTCTAATTGAGCTTCTAAGAAAGGATTCTTGTATACTGTTTTAGACTTAGCAAGATCTTTAATAAAGTAATTAGACTTAATAGGCTCAATACCCATACTCACAGCTCCGTGAATGAACGAACTAGACTTAGTTGGAGCAATGGCCATTAAAGTTGTATTAGCATAACCATCTCTAATAGATCTGTAACCATATTCTTTATTTAATTCTCTTGATGCTATCTCACTTCTGTCTTTAAGTGTACTAAAAATTTGTGCATTTAGTCCTTTAGCATGTATTGAGTCAAACTCAACAAGCTTCGATTGAAATAATGAATGATAGCCCATAACACCTAGACCAATTGCTCTGTGGTTTTTTGCAAAATTATAAGCTCTTTTCATACCGGGCATTGTTTCAGCCTTAATAATAAACTCATCCATTACAGCATTAAGAAAATATACATATGTTTCTACAGCATCTGTTTCTTTAATCTCATCCCAGTGTAACAGGTTGATAGATCCTAAGCAACAAACAAAAGAATTATAACTGTCTGTAGGTAATTGTATTTCAGAACATAGATTTGAAGCAGTAATTTCTAATCCTAATTCCTTATAGGGAGAATTGTTATTAGAGTTATCTTTAAACATTATGTATGGGAAACCAATTTCACTTCTATTTTGAATAATCTTGGCCCAAACTTTACGTTTGCTTTTGTCCCCTGCTTTCATCTCTTCCATCCAGGCATCACCAACTGTGACACCATATTGAAGGTTCTGAATAGGATTACCATCTGTTCCAATATCTAAAAACTCTAAAATGTCAGCATGCTCTACAGGTAAGTACACTGCACATGCTCCACGTCTAGCTTCAGATTGTTTACATACATCTACTACAGTATCATATATCTTAGCATAATGAATTGGTCCATCTGCAAATCCACCGGTAGAAATAGGAGCACCTCTTTCTCTAATGTTTCCTAAGTAAGCTGAAGTTCCACCTCCATACTTAGACATCATTCCAATTTCACGGCCAGCATTTAATATACTGTCCAAGTTGTCATCTACATTAGATCCGTAACAACTGATAGGTAATCCTTTTGCTTTACCAAAGTTAATCCACACTGGAGTTGACAAAGAGTAATACCCTTTGGCCATATAGTGTTCAAACTTTTCTGCAAATCCTTTTATATTCAAATACTTTTCTGCTTTAATAGCAATGTCTTTGATTCTTTGTTCAGGAGTTTCTGTAATGTAACCCCTTGATAAAAATGTACGGCTGTCTTCATTTAGCCAGTAGTAGTTATTATACTCCATGTTGATTTATTTAAATTGTTCTGTTTCTTCTTTTAGCGTCCCACGCTACTTTCCTGGATCTACCAAGCATCATAAACCTAGAAACTCTATTGTTAAGATTTGATCTCTCACTATTTAGTTGTGTGTTTCCGTTTGTTGATTGTTCGTTGTTATTCATTATATTATTATTAAAATAGGTCATCTTCTGTGATGCTCTTACTCTTCTTGTTATAATCTACACTCTTTTTGTAAAAGAAGTCTCCTTCTTTGGTTCCTAGTATCTCTATATCAAACCATTCAGTAGATTTTAATAGTTCTGAGTCAACATCAAATATTGATTTCATTCCTATCTTCTCTAAAGAATTATTAAATCTGTTTTTTATAAAGTTCTGAATAGTTTCTTTAGATAGAAACTTTAGCTCTCCTTTTTCAAAGATCCAATCTAGTATACCACACTCAGCAGTATAAGCTTTCTTACAAGCAGAATAGATTAGTTCTTCAAACTCTTCATCAAACCACTCAGGGTTTTCTTTTTTAATAATATTAATAATTTCAGCTCCAAAGTTACCGTGGATCTCTTCTTCTTTTGATGTTGCTTCTACAACATTAGATATACCTTTAAAAACATTTTTTTCTTTGTTAAAGCTCATCATAATTAAGAACTGACTAAACAGACTTACATGCTCTATAAATAAAGAAAATAGCAATACAGACTTAGTATACATTTTATTATCTCTAGACCTGGTACCATCCAGGTACTTCTTTAAGTACTTAAGTCTACCTTCAATGGCCGGCACATCTATAACACTTTGAAATTCTTTTTCAAGTCCTAATATTCTTAGTAATCTAGCATAAGCATCTTTGTGTCTTACTTCTGATTCAGCAAATGTCATTCCTACATCACCTACTTCAGTAATGGGCATACGTTTGTACATATCAGCCCAAAATGTTTTTACATTAACTTCTATCTGTGCAATAGCAAGCATTGTTTTTTTAATAACATCACGCTCTTGAGAGCTAATTGTTATTTTAAAATCTTGTATGTCTTCTGTAAAATTAAATTCTGTGTCAATCCAATATGAGTGTCTTATTGCATCTTTGTATGCTAATAACTGCGGGTATTCATATGGTAAAATGTTTACTCTAGGTTTAAAAATGTCTTGATTCATTTATGTATAATTATTGGATTAAAAAGCTGCATTCATATTTAAAGAAATGCAGCTTGAGGACGTATATATAATTTAAAAAAAATATACCTAACTAAAAAGTTTAAGAGGACATATTTACATATGAAAAAGTAAAAAATACAAATCCTATTTCAACTCCTGTTACAGGACGATAAGTATCATCTTCACAAAGTACTTCACAACTAACTGTTTTAATGCCTAATAGCGTTTCTGTAGGTAGGATTTCTACTGAAAATTTATTTTTAAAAACAATAGGATTAATTTTATTCATAATTGGATAATTTTGTAATTGTTAGATATTTAAGTAAAATTTTTGTATATTATATATATACAGATTTCATTGACAAAACAACAAATATAAGAATTATTTGAGTTAGTAAATCTTTATTTGTATATTAATAGTATACTAATTAATAATAGAAAAGATGTTTAAGAAATTCATAAGTGTTATATGGACTTATAGTCTTCAGGATTATTGGAGAGCTATCTGGTCTAAGACTTCTTTAGATGAAAAAGCAGTAGCTACATTAAAAGAAATTAAAAAAAGATATAAACTAACAGCTAAAGAGTTACAAGACGTTGGAAAAGCAATAAAAGAAGTTGGTAATCAACTTGGAGATATTGATGATGCAATTAAAGGTAAAACTAGAAAGGGTAGAAAAAAATCAGTAAAATGAGACAAATCTGTTTATTAATACAATGGGTTACAAGAGGCAAAGTTTGTTTAAAATATTGCCGTCAAGGTTTATGTAGTAAAACAAAAAGCGTTATATAATGGACAGCTGGGAATTAGAAATAGCTTTTCACTGGCCTCACGATAGACTTGCTCTAGGATGGGAATTTATACATCCGGATGAAAAGTGTAATTATAAAACTATTAAAGTATATTTATTTATTGCAACATTAACTTTAGATTTTTAAATATTAAATTATGAAAAAGATTAATCCAAAATCACAACCGGGATTGGCAGCTTTAAAAAAGGCTTCACCAAGTACAGTTAAAGATATGGGATATTACAAAAGCGGAGGTTCAATGCCTTCACAAAAATTAAGTAGACAACAGTCTAAATTATTAATGAGAAGTGGAGGAGAACTTGATGATATGATGTTTGGTTCAATTACTGAAAAAATGAGGCACGGTGGTAATGCTAAAAGATTAGCACGTAATGCTGAAACAGGAAAAGAAAGCAAACAATCATATAAATTAGGTGGTGGTACACATAACACATATAGTGGTAAATAAAAGATATGCCTAACTTTATAACAAGATTATTTTCAAGCGGTGCAGCTAAATTAGTTGAAGGAATAGGTGGTGTCTTAGACGAACTTATTACATCAAAAGATGAGAAGCTTGAAGCCGAAAGAAGAATAAAAGAATTAATTGCAAAACATGAAGTTGAGATGGAAAAAGAAATCTCTTCAAGATGGTCTGCGGATATGGCTAGTGATAGTTGGTTAGCAAAGAATGTAAGACCTTTGGTTCTTATATTTTTAGTTGTATCAACAGTATTATTGGTGTTTATAGATGCCGGTGTAATTGCATTTGAAGTAAAAGCCAGCTGGGTAGATTTATTACAGTTGGTTTTAATAACAGTAATTGGTGCTTATTTTGGTGGAAGGTCATTAGAAAAAGTAAAAAAAACAAATAATAAAAATTAGAAATTATGGGAAAAGTAAAAAAATATGGTATGGGTGGACCATCAATGGCAAACAATATTGTGTCTGGTAAAGCAGGTAACAGTGTACAAAGTTTTAATTCACCAGGTCAAATGAATGCTGGTAAAGAACGCATGCAATCATATGCTAAAGGCGGAGGTCTTATAGGTTATATGAATGGTGGTGATGTAATGGACGTTTATAAATAAAATTTAAAAAATGGGCAAAAAAATATCATTCCCTATGGGAGACGGAAAGGTTGCTAATGGATATTATAATCCTACTAGTATACCGGCTAAAATTCAAGCAAAGAAAAATGCAACTGCAACTGCAACTAGAGAAAGACTAGCTTCACAAGGTTTTCAAGCTAAGCAAGTTTCAACAAGAGCTGTAGAACCAGTTCAATCACAAGCTTTTAAAAACGGATATTGTAAATAAAAAGATATGGCAACACTAACAGCACAACAAATTACACAATCTGGTTTAAAACCGGTTTATGCAGCTGCTGCGGTAGCTGGAGACTTAGTTGCAAACACAGGAGTTCAATATTTCCATGTTAAAAATGGAAGTGGTGTGTCTGTTACGTCAACAGTAACTCCGGTTATAACAACAGTAGTAGATCCTTTATTAGGAACACTTATTAAAGAAGTAGCAACATTAATACTTGCAGCAGGTGAAGAAGGATTCCTAGGGCCATTTGAAACAGAAGCATTTAACAGTACTGCGGGTACTATAGAAATAGAATATACAGCAGTAGCGTCAATTACAGTAGCCGCATTATACATATAAGTTATGAGTGTTTATATACAAGAAGTCTTAGGATTATTAAAAAGAAACAAAAAGAAAACAACCCTTGAACGAGATAGGGATTATTTTGAATTTGGAAAGTTAGCATTAACTAGTAGAATAGATACATCTTCTAGTTATATAGCACAAATGGAACCTTTTACTATTAAGTATCAGGATTTCTTTTGTGATATAAGACAAGATTTAACTGTGACTATTGCAAATTCTGGTGTAGAAGGTAAAGTACCAGTTTATACTGTAAAAGATGCAATATGTCTTTCAGATGCTCTTAAGGATAGTATTATAACTCAAAACAGTACAGATACTCTAATAACAATAACAGGCGCTTTAACAGTAAACGAAGATTCTATATTATCAAAAAATATAAATCTAGGAATATCAGGAGATATAGTAAATAAAACATCTTTATTTAACGTTATTCATGATTCTGCAGGCACGGCGGCAGGTACAGCAAACCGAATTCTAAGATCTTTAGCAGATGGTAGAGTTGTGTGGTCAGATGATGATCCGGTTGTATCTCTTACATACGGAAGTATTTGGAGAGGTAGCGCGGCAAATGTTAAAGAAGAATTAGCTATAGGAACTGCTGGACAAGTATTAACATCAGATGGGACTACTGCAAGTTGGTCAGCATCTTCTGTAGGTGTAACCGGTACTGGAACTGCTAAGAATATAGCAATGTGGACCGCTGCTGGTTCAATAGGTAATGCTGCTCCATTAGTAATGACTAATGAAACTGTTGCGGCTATTAATATTTTAACTTTAGGTGTAGATCGAGATGCTGATAAAGTTCTTTTTGAAGCTTCAGTAGAATTCCAGGGTTATGTTAAAGATGCAGGTGCAAATTTAGGTACAGTAGGTCAAATATTAATTGCTGATAGTTCAAGTCAAGTATTATGGGGTGATAGACTTTCAAGTGTAAGTTCAACGACTGATGGTACTGCACTACAAGTTACTGTTACTACTGCAACTACAACGCCAGCTATTGCTTTTACTTGGCAAGGTGCTAGCACTGATTATGTAACGGGTAATGGTGCTTTAGTAGCATTCCCAGCAATTCTTTTTACTAGTTTAACAACAACTGGAGCAGGAGCTGCTACTCTATCAGCAGGAGTGTTAAATATACCTACACCAGGAGCATCTGCTTTTACTAGTTTAACTACTACAGGAACATCAGGAGCCGCAACTTTAGCATCTGGAGTATTAAATATTCCTCAATATGCTGGAGGTGCAGGAACTGTTACAGATGTAGCATCACTAACATTAGGAACTACGGGAACTGATTTAAGTAGTACAGTAGCAACTGGAGATACAACACCAGTTATTACATTAAACGTACCAACAGCATCTGCGGCAAACCGTGGTGCTTTATCAGCAGCAGATTGGACAACATTTAATAATAAGACATCTACAACAGGTACTGTAACTACTGTTTCATCTACAACCACAGGTGATGCTTTAGATGTAGCAGTAACAGATCCAACTACTACTCCAGCAATAGCATTTACTTGGGCAGGAGATAAAAGTCAATATATAGCTGGCGATGGTGATTTAGTTACTTTTCCAACATTAGATAATTATGTTAGTTGGACATTATCTGGAGATATAGGAACTGCAGAAACAATACAATCAGGTAATACTGCATTAATAGCAGGTGGTGTTGGTTTAACAACCACTGTATCTGCAACAGATACATTAACAGTTGATTTAGATAATACAGCAGTAAGTGCAGCAGCTTATACTGCAGCTGATATTACAGTAGATGCTCAAGGGCGTATTACTTCAGCAGCAAATGGAAGTGTAGTTTATCTTACAGGAACACAAACAGTAGCAGGAGCAAAAACTTTTTCATCAGCTGTAGTTTCAAATAGTACATTTACAGGTACAAACTTTATTCTATCTTCAGATGAAAGACTAAAAGAAAACATAGAAGAACTTGAGCCAGATACAATTAATGTAGAATGGAAATCTTTTACAATAAAAGATTCTGATGAAGGATACAGAGTTGGTGTTATAGCACAAGAATTAGAGTTAGATCATCCAGAATTTGTAGAAACAAATGATGAAGGATATAAGTCAGTTAAATATATAGATTTATTAATAGCTAAGATAGCTGAGTTAGAAGCTAGACTAGAAAATGCAGGACTATAATGGCAGCAGTACCAGATACAATAGGAGCAGGAACAGTAAATAATTGGTCTTTAACTACAGTACAGGCAGCAGTGTCGGGTACACCTACATCTTTAACTGCATGCTTTACAGCAGCAGAAGATGCAAAATTTGATTCAAGTTATTCAGGTAGTAAAAACCAATTATTAAACTTTAGAAACTATAATCCTCCTGCAACTCCATATCTTATGAGTCAATCTTATGCTTCTCCATCTTTAGCATGTGCATCTACTGAAAAATTTAATACAGTTTACTTCTTAAACGATGTTATTGAAGATTCTGTATCAGTATTTACTGATCAAGCTTTAACTACTACATTTACCGGTGGTGGTAGTTTTTATAAATTATATAGAACTGAACCAACAGTAGAAAATAGTATACAAATTAGTAACTTAGGATCATTAATGGATCCACCAGCAATATGTACATAAAATAGAAAAGAAAGGGGTAATGTAAAAACTACCCCTTCTCAATTCTAATATTTACTCTTGGTTTTTATATATGCAAAGATATGCAAATACTATAACTATTAATATTTGTAGTACAATAATCAATTATTATGATGTATAAGCTTCATACATTAATTGACCTTCAGATATATTTTCATCTACTTCAATTAATTCATGATCTTGTATATCAACTAAATCTGTAGTATCAATTTCAGAAATATTACTATTTACAACTACATTCTCCCAATCAAGATCTGACTTAGCTGATACAGATTGCTTTGCTACAACTTCATTCATCATAAAATCATGAAAGTTTTGACTGTCTTGCATCCAATCTCTTGGTGGAGACACCTTTAAAGAATGTGTTACATGATTATAAAAAGCCCAAGCATTATCATCTAAACAATCATAGTTAAATGAAGGTTTCTTCATCTCTTTTTTGATAATTGATACTTGAGATGATGTTATAATTTCATCATCAGCAAACAGACGACCTAACAACTCAGACTGCTCACGGTTTGTTAATGTAACATTCTTTAATGAATCTCTATCATTTAAGATACGCGTGTAATGCTTTTCACCATTTTTAATTTGATTACTTAATTGCATTACAATATCATGGCCAGCAGATCCTGTGTGCTTTCTTTTAAAATTCATCATATCTCCGCACATCATACCATTACTACATACCATTACGTATGCACCAATTGCACATTGAAATTTTGTACTCTTGTCATAAGAGTTTGTCCAGGCAAACATCATCCCTAACTCATTTTCATTAACGATATTATCATTAATACTTTGTGAAGGGTAAATATGATACACGCCCTGTGCTACTTGGGCATTCATGTTTGCTCTATATAGTTCTCTACGGATAGTAAAACCACTATCCTCCAATAATTTTTTTGTGTTATCTATCACATCTTTATGTGATACCACTGTATAGCTCTTACCATGATTTGGTAAGGGTTGATTCTCTAAAAATACTTGTGTTGTTTCTGTTGCTCTTTTGTAGCGCATAGTTTAAACTTTTAAAGTGTAAAGGTAATTAATTATAGCATTTAAAACAAATTTTTAACTTCTTTTAATACTTTTAAAACACAACTTGGACAGTCTGTTTTTTTATACATCCAGATTAAATATCCTAATGGTACGTCTTCAGGTTTTTTACCTTTATATTTACCAAATGGTATTACATCTGTTGTTTTGACATTTAATGTTTTTGTTACACCAGTCTGAATTCTTGATTCTTGGAATCTGTAAGTGCCTTTTTCATAAGACACTTGACATCTTCCTTTAATGCTTTTATTAATAAGCCATACTGGTATTTTATAATATTCTGAAGCTAATTTTTTAGATTCAAATTGTTGTTTGCTTTTCCATTCAACTATTGTTATCATTTTTAACAAATTGCCCGTTAATCATCTTACCTGTGCGTTTACTAATAACATTATAAGCGCCTTCTAAGCATCTTTCTAATGAGACGTTTTGCATTTTAGCTTGGATGATTAATGTTACAATTATATCACCTATAGCATCTTCTATTTCATCTCTATCTTCATTATTGATAGCAGTTAATAGTTCTGTGCATTCTTCTAAAGTCTTCAAAGCTTGCGCCATAGGGCTAGCTTTAGACATTATACCTTTGTCATGTGCCCATTCTTCAACTGCACATTCTAATTCAAAATAATCCATATTTAAAATAATTTTAATTGATTTGATGATACATCTATTATACCATTGATTTCTTGCTCTATTGCTTCTAAATAGTATTTTTTATCAATATCATAATTTTCCCATTTTGGTTGAATTTTGATATCATTAAACACTTCTTGTAGCCACCGTCCAGCTTCTAATTGTATTTCTCTTTGATCAGTTTTGTTAACCTTTACAATCTTTACACCATTTTTAGATATATAATACCTATTAATTTTTTGTAAATCTTCTTCATGATAAACACCATCTTTAATTTTCCTGGCTACTTGTTTCCAATCTCCTTTAGATTTACCACCAATACAATAATCAAGTATGTTTTTATTTGTCTCTAAATATTCTTCAGGAAGAGTATTATGTACAAAATAATGATAAATTGCTTTTGGTATAACTAATTTAGATTTGTTTTTATGAAGTTGTAGATCATGAAAATCAAAACGTCCTTTTAACTTAACAGGAGCAAAGCTAAACTTATCATTCTCCACTTTAAATAGATAATGAGGCTGCTTTTCTTTTATTTCTCTCCATTTAGTAATGTCAACATTAACCCAATCATTTATGCCAATGTAATTATTTACATCACCTAAAATTAATTTTTGATATTGATCATGTTCTAAGTTAAGATTAGTTTTATCTTCCCACTCCTCACAAATAGTCATATACTCATTATAAAACGCTTTAGGTATAATAGTTTCTACACCATCTGTGTTTTGTAGTAAAGCAATTGCACCCGGTATTCTTTCCATAATCTGTTCATAAAGCATCATTAGAGATAGTTGACCGTTAATTGTAATCTTCATACATAGCTCAGGGTCATAAAAGAAGCTCTTATCATCATTACTAAGGCCAAACGTTGAGTTTAGTATAATCTTATATACATAGTTCATTGGATTGCTCTTAGGTATCTTCTTACGCTCTTCAAAAAACCATTCATACTGATCACAAAACTCTTCTTTAGGGAAGTGTCCTGGAGACCATTGATTCTTTATAGCAAGATTAGGATAAAAACTAGTAACATCTGAAGACATAATCATCATATCATCATCTGGTTCATATACACCTTTATTAGCAGCACCATGCACACCACCTAAACCAAAATGAGTTTTAACATTTTTATATTCAATGGCATATTTAAAACTACCTTTAAGATTGTATGCATTAACTTCTAATGATTTAAACCTATCAAGTAATACATTAAACTCAAGAGATGTAAATGAGATGTATGGTAATATAATATCAGAAACTTTAATTGTTTCTCTATACGTTCTCATTTGTTTTAAGTCACGCTTTGGAATACCCAACTTTTTAGTCAAGAAATAACCAAATATTTCTTTACTTATTCTAGGTTCTGAAGCACTATATAAATTTATACCATACTCTTTAGTAAGTTCTTTTCTTAATTTTACCTGTGAGTGAGATCTATTATATATTTCTTTAGTAGACTTAACATCATTAACACAATACTCTAATATTGTATCAATTTCTGCCTGAGTATGAATCAAAGTTTCATGATGAATGGGCATGTCAATAATGTTTTGCCAATCCATACTATACTGAATCCATTTTAGACTAGAACGTTTAGCCGCATTATCCCAGTGATGCATTTTAAATATGTCTATCTGGCCCATTTTCATTTTCCAAGCCGGGTAGTCACTGAATTCTTTATTATTAGATTTAGTAATACAACGTTGAGCATACTTATATATAATAGCCGCAACTTCACAACCTTCTAAATCTTTCCATAAAAAATAATTATCTAATATATAGTGAGTGACTTGTGCATCAAAAGCTAATCCATTGTAAGATATATGCCACTCTTTATTGTTTATGTTTTCTTGTAGAAAACTTATAAACTTTGGTAAATCATTTTGAAGGTCATGAATTACAAAGATCTCAGTCTCCTGAGTTTTATAATGTTCAAATACACCTGTAAAACAATTAGCTAAAGTTTCATAATCCATTACCCAATGTCTCATTCTTTGTGCTTTTTATTTCTATTATGAGTTTTTCCATGGTCTCCTATATCTAAACCCAACTTTTTTCTATAATTATATAAAGTTTTATACGTTATTTCTAATTTAGAAGCAGCAATAATATAACAGCTATGTCTTTTTAAAGCTATTTTTATCATTCTGCACCTCATCTCCTCTATTGTCTCTGACATCTTTATAATTTTTAAGTGCTACTACTTTAGCTTCCAATATCAAATCCATAATACTATCATAAATGCTTTCTACTGCTTCTTGAGATCCTTCACGCTCTAGCTTTTTATCTATTTCTCTTTCATATAAGTCAACTGTTTTAATCACATGTTTGATTTTTTGTTTGACTTGTTGCGTATGTATATACTGTAACCCGTGTGCAAGTTCACCCATGCACTTGGTCATAGCAAATAGGATATTTACATCCATTACTTCTGAATCACTTAATTCTGCCATGTTTTTTTAATTTTTTTAGCCAAAAAAACCCCACGTCAATGAGGTTTTTGCTTGTTCAGATTAAGTAAGAAGAACTTCTGAATTAGTTAATTTAAGTAAGAAGAACTATTAACTAGGCAATATAAGTTTAGATACTTTTGTTTCTTGTAAGTCTACAAAAAATTCCTCTAAGTCAAAACTAGCAGCATTAACAGCAAACATATGAATAAATGTTTCAATGTCTTTTCTGTCAGATAAATAAAATTCAGAAAAAGTATCAACCAACCTTCTTTCTTCTTTAACTGTTTTACCAGTTTGTTGGTTAGGATTTTTTAATCTCATAGGTTGTCCATCATCATCTAATTTAGGAACCATATGGTAAGATTGTTTCATAACCTTACTAATTACAGCTAAAATACTTGACGTTGGGTCAAACATAGCTTCTACGTATGGTGAGTCGTTGCTCACAGGAATTAATGTAAATGATTTAGCGTTTCTAAAACTAGAATTTACTAACATCATGTTTTGTCCAATTGTTTGTGACATAGTTGTTTTTTTATTTCTCCAAATATATGGAGTTCTTTGTTAATAGACAATTTAATATTTCATTATCTTTATGAAATGTTTCTTTTTCCAAATCTGGCAAGCTGCAGACTTCATATATTTTTTCAATTGTTTCTATATCTACATCAAATGCTTTAGCGTAATCTTCATGTGCACTGTCTGGAGATAAGAATGCTTGTACATAGTTCAACATTTTACCAGATGAACTAAAAAAATCTAATATAGTTAGTTTACTATCAAGACTAAATTGAGAATATCTACCTGCTAAAAACCTAATAAAATCACTTTTATGGATAGACAAGTTAAATATAAAAACATGTCTGTTTTCACCAATATCTAATTGTTTTTCAAAAAACATATGAGAAATTAAATATTTATCACAAAATTCTTTAAAACCTTTTCCTGATTTTGCATGGTATTCACATAGTAATTTATATTCTCCAGAAGTATAAACGTGTTCCCAACAAACGTAAGTCTGTATAGGAACATATTTAATACCTTTTTTTAATTTTAATAGAGGGTAAAGAAAAACTTTACTCTTTTGAAAATAATCTGTATATACATCACTCATACTACAATTTAATGTTTCCTGCTAAGAAATCATATGGTAATTGATAATTTCTTTTATCATAATGATGAGCACCTACTTTTATAACACCTTCTAAACCAGATACCCATCCAGCCATAGTCTCCGGAGTAACATCAAATACATATACTTGTTTGTATGTATCAATTACTACAAATTTAAATGTTATTGTATATTTCTCAGCATTTTCTCCTAGTGTGTCATAAACTAACTTCATGTAAATAGCAGCTTGCAACCAGTAATTATAAAAGTCTACTGTATCCTTAAAATCAGAAATAGTTTTACCCGTTGTTTTAAGGTCACAAATTGTTACCTCAAACTTTTCATGATCTATTTTATAGAAATCTATATAACCATGTAGACCAAAACCTTTGTCTTTTAATTCAGACTTTAAATAACGTTCTGCATGAGTTTCTATAGGGTCTAATTCAAAATCACTTTGCTGTTGTTCAAATAAAGCAACAACATCTTTGTTTTCTTTAATAGCTTCTACTTTCTCTTGACACTTTAATAAAGTTTCTTGGTCTACTACATCTACATTAGTATTAGATAAGAATTTCCAATAAGGTTCATTATCTTCATTAATCACTTTTTTTAATCTTTGTTCATCCGTTTTAAGAGACTGGAAAAGATTTAACGTCTTCAGTGATGCCAGAGTTTGAAATTCACAAAACTCTAATGTTTCTGCATCAGTATGAAGAGACATATCTTTCATTACTTTTCTAATGTTATCACTTGGGCTTTTACCAGGTACAACATTAAACTTTTCTGTAACGTTTTCAGGTTCAAATAATAAGCAGTGCACAAGTTTACCTTCTACTAAGTGCTTATCAGTTCTAATCTCACGATCAAACAATATATACTCCTTATAAAATAAGGATGGTGAAAACAATAATTTGTTTAAAGAAGAATAGCTAAAACAAAAATCTTTTTTTGCATAAAACACATCTTCTTTTTCTTTATTTCTAATCATCTGTTAATATTTTATTTTTAAGTTTATCTTTAATTTTTAAATCATCTAAGGTAATATTAAAAACATCAGCTGATTCACCAACTAATGAATCCAATAATGTCTCATGTAGTAACTTTCTTGTTTTATCTACAGCATATTGAGTTAACATATTATCTTTTTCTAACAAATTTAAGTATTTATTAAATGAATAAATGCTAGCAATACTATGGCCACCTTCATATGGTTTCATTCTTTTTCTAAAAGCTTTAACATTAACAGTATTCCAGTTATTAGTAGATTTTAACCAATCCCAATTCCAAAAATAAAGTCCAGATACTACATCATAAGATTTACTAATATTACAGTTAGAAATCATTTCTAAAGCCAAACTTCTATTTTCTATATCATTACTCATAATCATACTTTTTATAGTATCATACTCACTAACATCTAAAACAGCTAAGTCTTGATCAATAATGTCACATATTTCTGTATCTATAGCTATTTGAGCTTTTGTATGTAATAATAAATTAAAGTTTTTACTATTTATAGATTCTAAAATAAAATCTCTACAATGTTGGGTAAAATTAGCATTGTTTATAAAATCATTTATTTTATCACGAACTATACTCATTTTACTTGCGTTGCTATACGAAGCAGCAGACAAATAATTTAACCTAAAAGAAACCATAGCATCATGTGGTATAGTTGCAATTATTGATTTTATTTTAACTAAACCTGTTGGTGACAAAAAACCTGATTCTTTTATAAATTTTAATATTTTAAAAGTATTATTAAAAGTTATACTTGACTTCCATTCTTTAGTAATTAAACTTTCAATAAACTTCAAAGATACAATATGTATATCTGCTTTATCAGGATCTCTTATAACTTTACAGTTATATTTTTCTTTTAGCAAATCAACTTTTTGTCTAGGTAAATCTAATTTAGGATATCTAAACAAAGTTTTATCTTGGACAGACAAAGTGTTATTAGACTTTAAAGTTAAATTATTAAAACCCATAGCTTCAATATCTTCTATTTCGGGTTGCCAGTTATCACTGGAGTATAACCAATAATCACCTGTATTGTAAAAATCAAATGCATCTGCAGACAGCAAGCCGCTACGTTCATCATCTTGTAAAAATGACAAACTCACTACGTATTTTGGTTTCATATTTTTTCTTTTATTAAATATTGTTGATATTCTTTCTTAACAGCTACTTTAAATGTATAAAGATCTCTATTATTAATGCTGATTTCTCTTCTTACTATAGGCTCTAAATATCTAAAAGTTGTACTACAAAGTTTATCATTCTCCTCTAACCAGAGTATCATACCTTGTGCACTTTTTCTTTCAAAAGAATTAAAATTAGAAATTCTAATCCAATATTTTAAATCTTTATCTCTATTATCAGCATAAGTTATCATATTGCAATCTTGAGCAAACTGCCACAATAAATGATAGTTTTTTGTATAATCTATTGTAGGTATAATTTTAAGAGCTAAAGCTTTATCATCACCATATGCATTCAATTGTGTTTTAAGATCTCTTAGTAAAGACTCATCCATTAACATTTTATTAGCTGAACTATGTAAAACTGTTTCTGCATCTATTACTCCGGCTAAACCCGAATGAATTCTGTATGCTAGGTTTAAAGCCATACCAGTTATCATCCAAGAATCATAAAGATTGGTTGATATGTCTAAATCATAGTAGCGTATTGCTTCAGTGATTTTTTGTGTAACTATAACCGGATTGCTATGACTAGATAATAATACCTGCATAGCAGTTCCAGAAGTAGTGTTCCCATTTGTTGTTTCATAATTCCAAAGCTTACACATCATAATGGTGGATAATATATTTTCTCCATTTTGATAATTATGAGATATATCTTCATGTCCTATAATTAAATCTGCCAATGTATAATCATTTGTTACAGTTATACCGTTCTCTTTAAGAGCAGCTTTTAATCTATCTTGTGATACTCTACATTTAGGTAATATAAAAGCTTTCTTTTTAGTTTTAAATGTAATATCTGATTCATTAGGAACACTTAATATCCGCTCTATTTCTTCATATGTTGTTTTATCTTGAGTAACTAATACATCTTCCACAATAGATCCAGCAACAACTCCATATAAAGGAGCCGCTGCTAAATCAAAGTGGTTTAATGCATCAGTATCATAGTTTTGATATACTGATTTATTTGCCATTTTATTTCATTGTCATTTTAATGATTGCTGGATTCATCATCATTTTGTTAAACTTCTGTTTATTACCACTAAAGATTGTACGCACAATTAAATACTTAAGGTCATTGGTAAAATAATCTTTTGTACATAGGCTTATTAATCTATCAGTAATTTTTTGGCTTACTGTACTTTCTTTTGAATAAACAACAGAAAAGTTAGCCAAACGTGTTGCTAGTGTTGATGCAATATCTGCGCGATATGAATCATCTTGACCAATACAACTTCTAAGCTCTCCTAAGATATATGATTCATTATCATGAGTCAACAAATCTTTAGGTGTTACAAGTTTATCTAATTTGTTATTGATAAACGTAGTAAACATAGAAGCAAAAGCATCTCCAACAGAACCTTCACCGATCATTTGGATTAATGATAAGTTATCTTCAAAACTATCAAAACTTGATATTGAATTAAAGAATGTTGTTATTGATCTAGCATTTGTTTCTTGTGTTACAAGTTCAGGGTGAAGTAGCAAGAAATTAATACATCTAGTATCAATCCCTGCACTTTCTGCCCACTGGGCCCACACATCAACATCAAACTTGAGGTTTGCGGTCACATATCTAGTTTTCTGTGCTGAATCCACAGAGTTAACCATATAGTCACCGTTATCAGGGTTTGCTGTTAACATTATGTGCCAATCTTTTGGTAGTGTCCATGATATATAGGTTTGTCTATCTATCAATTCCATTACTGCTTGAATAAATCTTGTATCTGCACGGTTCCAGTCATCTAATAACAAAATGCCACCTTCTTTAGCATCTGCAATCCACTCTGGAGCACAGTAAGACATTCTATTCTTACCCGTCATTTTGTAACCATTCTTTAGATATTCTTGTACTGCTAGCTCATCCACCCACATACCAACTTTTTTAATTATAGTTGTAGGCATTTTTGCTAAATCTGCTGAAGCGGCAGATCTTTGTGCTGCAGTATAGTTTAAATCTTTAATTGGTTTAGGATTATTCACTGTTTTTTCCTTATACATTTGGAATTGTCTTACAGGAAACCCTACTAGGTCACCTAACTCTTCTATCTGTGCAAGGTTCAGTTTTACAAATTTTAATTTGTTTTCTTCAGCTAATTCTACTATAGTTGAAGTTTTACCAATTCCCGATTCACCTACTACTTCTATAGATACCGGGCTTTTTCCATTAGCTTGTAAGTATCTGTTGTTTGTAATTATATGATTTACAAATCCTTTTAATTCTGTTACATTTAAATTTACTTGTGCCATATTCTTAATTAATTTTTGTTTTTGTTTATAATTCTGCAGTGAATGAGCATTCTCCATGCTTTATAACGCAGTTCTGTATTTTTTTACCTATTCTATAATCATTGAAATCATCTTGCATAATAGGACCCATAGGTTTAAAATCACCTTTTTCAATGTAAGATTTAAATGTTATTTCAACATCATCTTCTACACCAAATAAATCATAATAAGCTAAAAGAGGTGTTTTATACTCTTTCAATGAAGCTTCAATTGCTTTAAGTTCAGCTTCAAGAGCTGTTAAGTCAGCTTCAGTATATAAATACTCAATATAACCAGGGCTTTGACCTGTTACACCAAATCTATCTGCTGCACTACTACTTTGAGCACCAAAGGCAAACTTCCCTTCAATGTCTCCACTATAATAACGTCCCATGTTTAGTTTAATTTGATTACTTGTCCTGGTAATTCGTCATTCATATCAGATATACTACTTAAACACCATAAAGTGTTATTAGGACAGTTATCTGGAGCGTATGCTTCACCATCTGTTAGATATATAAGTGCCGTGTATGACCCTTTTTCATTATAATGATCAATAACTGGTTGGAATGATGTCCCACCACGACCGTGTATTTCCCAATCCTTTTTTGGATTGAATTCTTCTACTGTTCTTAATCTAGTATCACATTGTGCAACAGAAATTTTATGTCCTGTCTTACTCATATGTGCTAGCTCACTGAAAAATTCTTGTAGTTCATCATTATTAACTGACCCTGATGTATCAACGCCGACAAGAATGTGGTTTTTAAACTTAATCTTAAGGCCTGGACTACCGGAGTAACGTTTATTGTATTTACGTCTCAGTTTTTTAGTATATACTACACTAGAATTACCAACAAATCTTTTTAGATAACTTTTCCAATCAAACTTAGCAGGTTCTATATGAAATAACCTTTCAATGATATCTTTAAATTCACCTGGTATATCTCCTTGCTTTTTAATTGTAGTTTCAGCAGATTGTTTTAGTTGATGCTCTACTTGCTTTTCCATTAGCTTTTTGTCCGGTTCAGACAAATCATCAAACTCATTCCATGTACCATGACAGTACTCAGATTCACCGTCCATCTTATCCATTAAATTATCTAATGAAGGAGATGTACCGTCTTCCTGGGCTTGTTCTAAAAGATTATAATATACTTTTGTCCCTGCTTTACTAGGAAGATTTAATTCTGGAAAGCTAGATAATAATAAACCACCTTCAGGAAGTTTGTTAATGTCTATGTACTGGTTAATTTCTAAATCAGCAGCTATATTAAACAATTTATGATTGCTATATATATCTCTCATTAGTAAATGACCAAAAGCTATATGTAACAACTCATGTTTAATTAAACCAATCCGATGCAAATTGCTTAAGTTTATATAAAACTCAGGGTTTATAGTCAACTGCATACCAATACCGTGCTTACTAACTCCTGCTGTAGGAATTTGATCAGTAAATTTCTTATTGATACCAATTAAAAAGAGCCCGTAAAAAGGCTCTGTTAAAATTAATTCTTTAGTTGTTTTAGCAACTAAGTCTTGTATGTTATCCATGTCTTTAAGTATTCATTATTCTATAAAGTATTTGTTTATATAAATTACTATTACCATTGGCCTTAATATAATTAAAAAGATTTCTGCCTATTAACAAAGTATCACGCTTTTTAATTTTTACCGTACCACAATTCAGAAACGCAGTCCTTGTTCCCAGGGACAAAGATTTAGCAAACAATAAATCTACTATGTATTTATCACTAAACTTTAAGTTGTCTAAATTAGAAACAGCAATTTGAAAATCTTCAGGAGAGCCTTTTAATAGGCTTCTGATTGAAAAAAAATCATCAATTGTTATCTTCTTCATCTTTTAATATTTCAATATAAACACCTGGTTTTTCTTTATCATAAGTATACTGAATAAAGACGGGTAAAATAAATTCTGCATTGTCATCTTCTATCCACCCTGCTTTAACCATATCATCCTGTACTGTTTGTGCAGGGTTTATATAATCAAATTTGTGACGAGATCCTCTAACAAATGTAAAAGATATTTTTGCTGGTAATGAATGTTTAGCAAGCTCAGCTTTAAAATCATCTGCATACTTTGCATAATAATCTTTAGCAATCTTTCTATAGTTCATTACAGCTTTACTAGCTATAAAATATTTACCTGTCCAACGTCTTCCGTTTTTTGAACTGGGTACGGACCCTGGTATAAACCATCTCATATTTATTTATTTAAGGTTTCTTTGAGTAATGGTTTTAGCATAGCATGTACTTTATCAAAAC
>Ga0308024_1000188_pt1 | contig 27212 bp, 47 predicted proteins | sample Neamet420_FD_201295 | JGI IMG/M metagenome (GOLD analysis project Ga0308024, IMG submission 201295) | Marine microbial communities from water near the shore, Antarctic Ocean - #420 | ecosystem: Environmental > Aquatic > Marine > Unclassified | place: Southern Ocean | collected 2014-10-03
GGATCTGAGTGGAAATAGTCTTACATATAATGAGTATAAATTTAGTAGCAGTACGATCTGTCAATTGGACTGAATTCGATGATGGGCAAATTGATGAACTAACAATAGAGTTTATTCCTGAAGTTAAGTTAAGATAATTGGAAACTTTCTAATATTTTACAGTATAACTTATAAATAATTACACAGTATGAAGATCAAATTAGACAGAATAGATGGAGAGATTATGAAGGATAATGATGTATATGTCTTAGAGGATAACACTTTCTTAAAACATTTAACAGTATCAACAACCTTTTTAAAGCAAGGACAAAAAACTGGAGGTCATTCTCATAAAGATCAAGAAGAGGTTTATATCTTTACAAGTGGAAGTGGAACCATGATTGTAGGTGAAGATGAATATCAAGCGGTTACTGGAGATACTTTCCTAATTCCAACAGACACATTCCACCAAGTAAAAAATAATAGTAAAACGGATCCATGTTCTTTTACATGCATATTTGAAAAGTATGATAGATCTAGTAATGTAGCACAATACTAAATAATAAATATGAAAGACGTATTAGTAACTGGAGGAGCAGGTTTTGTAGGCTCTAACTTAATTAAAAGATTAAAGAATGAAAACCCTGAAGCCAGGATCGTTTCATTAGATAACTACTTCACAGGTTCACAGGATAATCACATCCCTGGGGTTGAATATTACCATGGACATACTGCTGACGCTAGAAAGATCTTTGAAAATGATAAATTCGACACAGTATTCCATTTTGGAGAATATTCTCGTATCGTTCAGTCTTTCGATGATATTAAAATTGTTAATGATTCTATATTAACTGGAACTCCAGTGATCTTAGAATTATGCAGAGACTGGGGTGCTAAACTTATTTACTCGGCAAGTTCAAGTAAATTTGGAAACAACGGAGCAGACGAAAACTTATCACCATACTCTTGGATGAAATCTAAGATGGTAGAGTTAATTAAAAACTATGGAGAGTGGTTCGATTTACAATATGAAATATGTTATTTCTTTAACGTGTATGGGCCCAACCAGATAATGTCAGGAGATTATGCAACAGTTGTTGGTATATTTGAAAGACAATTAAAAGAAGGTAATAAATTAACAGTAGTTTCACCAGGAACTCAGAGTAGAGATTTTACCCATGTTAATGATGTTACTAAAGCATTGGTTCTTACAACTAAACAAAATGCAAATCATGAATGGCATTTAAGAAGTGGTATTAATGTAACGATGGTGGAATTAGCAGATATGTTCGATATTGAATATACATTTGTACCTGAACGTAGAGGAGAAAGATTTACAAGTGAAAGCTTCCCATCAGATACTAACGAAAGATTAGGATGGATTCCAGAAGAAAACCTACAGGAATGGATTAACAGTGCAACTGCATCGATCAATGTCTAGTAAGATAGCATTAGTCGGAGCAGGAGCCGCTGGTAAAGACCATCTTAGATTAAGATACCAAGAAAGAGGTTTTAAATTTGGAGTTTCATGCACAACACGCCCAATGAGGTCTGGCGAAACTGAAGGAGTAGACTATAATTATTACACTGATACAGAGTTTGATGCTCTAATCCAATCTGGTGAGATGCTAGAGTCACAGGAGTTTAACAACTGGACTTATGGTATTACTAAAGCAGAATTTGAAAAGTGTGATATAATGATCTTAAATGCAGAAGCAGTCGATCTATTACCAAAAGAATACAGAGACAGGATATTCGTTATCTATGTTGACATTGCAAGATCAGTAAGATTGGAAAGATTACAAGCAAGAACGGATTTTGATAATCCCGAGAGAAGAATTGCAGAAGATGATAAACAATTTCGAAACTTTTCTAATTTTGACTGTAGAATAACTAATGAAGATTTTTAATAATAAATAACAAGCAATAAAATGGCAAAAGAATTAACAAAGGACCAAGTAATCGAATTACGTGTTAAATTAAATGATGAAGTTACAGAAGCTCAAACAGCTTTAGCGACTGCAAAATACACTATTGATTTAGAGAATATGCAAAACATCAATGCTTTATTAAAGCAAATTGATAAGACATACTCATGGACAATCAAGAATGCAGCGTTGATAATTAACTTATATGACAATTTAAAAATTGCTAAGTCAGCAATCACTGCAACCGAAGATTCAAACCATACGGTTGAGATCTCAGCATTGAATTTAAATACATTATATCAAGTTCTTACAAGTATCGAAGGTACTGGGATTGAATCAGCGAAAACTTTCACAAGATTATTGGCGAATGTAGGTACTCAAATCAGTACTGCTATGGAATTAATGACTGAAGCAAACAGAGAGATTCACAAGCTTCATACTGAATTAGGTGAATTAGATTTAAAAGTAAAAGAACTTTCGGAAGAAACAGTTACTGCAGATGAGATCATCTAATCAAAAATAAAAAAATGAAATTAGCTAGTAAAAGTAAAAACAGGATAGCTATCTTGGATATGATACAGGATGGTATTGCAACACAAGAAATATTTGAAACGATAGATTACAAGAATCAATCAGAAGATAAGATTAAACAGTTTATTTATCCAAACCTTCTTAACAAAGTTACAGAATATGTAATGGAGAAGAAAGGATTTAGCAGAGGTTTAGCTCGTGAAAAGGCTAGAACAATGATCAAATGGGAAGGTAATGTCGCTACTACGGTAAGAAACATACATTTCATGGGAACAGCAAATAGACCCGATATGACAATCGATATTGGCGGTGTAAAAGTTGCAGTTGAATTTAAAAAAGGAAATAGAGGATCTGGATTAAGAGAAGGATTCGGACAGTCTATGATATATTCAACAGTTTACGACTTTGTTATTTACATGTTCATAGATACAAGTGAAGATAATAAAATAGTGAACGGGGCAACCGCAGTAACAGAGCAGAATTTCTTAGATAATATCTGGGATAATTTTAATATTAAATTTGTAATAGTTTAAAACAACTTAATGAAAATATTCGTAACATCAAACCAACAGTTCGGAAGACAGGGCGCTATTAAATTGTTTAAGAGACCATTTAATGACGTGGAAGAAATGAACCAACATTTAATTGACCAATGGAACAGTGTAGTTTCTAAAGAAGATTCAGTATTCGTTCTTGGTAATTTCATGTGGCAACCTGAATCTGGAGAGAAAATTGCAAAATCTTTAAATGGCTCAATATTCGTTATTCCAGGAGAATATGATAAAGCAACTAAAGATATTACAGATTTAAAAAGTGGTGTAGAAGTTACATATTTATCAATAGGTATTAAACAATTAACAGCTTTAAAATCCGTATTAACTTATTGGCCTATGTTAGATTGGCCTAAGAAAGATAAAGGTTCAATTTCTTTTATAGGACATCCTAGCAACAAGTACAAGTCTGATCATAAATTAAAGATTGCTAATGTCCGATGTGATGATTGGGATTTTAAACCAGTCGATATACAACAGATTATTACTTTATATAATGATCCAGATTTAATTTAATAACATGACAGAAACAGCATATTCACTTATGCTGTTTTGTTGTCTTATTTGTAATGGGTATAAATAAGAAAATAAATGCCCAAAAGTTTTTTTATATGATATAAAAGTGTTATATTTACCTATAACTAATAAACACATTATGAAATACACTATTTTAGAAAGAATCTCAGTTAAATTATTTAACAAGTCAGCTCAATTCCTCAGTGAGGTAGAACGAAGTATCGTTTTAAATTATTATTGGGACTTTAACTAATAACTGTTAATAACTTTACAAAAACAAATGACACTTTATTGTCAAGGTTCAATAAAAAGTGTTATATTTACCTATAACTAATAACAAACAAACTTAAAATCAAATTTATGGCAAACTACAGAGAAATGACAGAAAACTATTTAGCATCTAGATCAGAAGCAGACTTCACAGTTTTATTTTACAGAGTAAAACCAGGAATAACTTCTTATATTAACAAAATTGTTAAGGATCGAGATATTGCTGAAGATATTGCTGTCAACACTCTAACTAAAATGTGGACTAAGATCGATCAATTTAACCCAGCATACCAAATAACAACATGGTTATATAGAATCGCATTTAACGAAGCATTAGGTTATATCGCTAAAAGAAACAAGAAAACTTCTTTAGATAAATTATCAGAATTCGGAGTAGAGATTAACGAATCAGGTGGTATCAATGGAGCTATCGAGGAATATCACCAGATGACAGAGCAAGACTTTATGGATGAAGACACTGAATTAATGGAGAAATATGAAAGTGCCTTAAACGCTATGAAAGGTCTTAAGGAAATGTACCGTGATATTGTTATCGATCGTTTAGTTAATAACATGAAGTATGATGATATTGCAAACAAACATGGAATAAGTCTCCAAACTGTTAAAAACAGAATTAGAAGAGGTAAAGCGATAATCGCAGAGAAGATCACTCCAGAAATTACAGCATAATGGTAGTAGTAGTTTATAAGAAATCTGAAAAAGCATCTAAGAGATACGTTAAAGTATTCTTAGATGAACTTACTCCCGATAGGATAATAAACCTAAATGCTAGGAAACCATTAATTCCTAACAACTACGTTATAGAGGAGATAGGTGTTGGAGAATCGTTCATTGAAAAGTATAAAGTGAAATATAAAGTGAAAAAACATGAAACCGCATAATATCGATTATGTTAACCTGGACGACGAAGAATTGATTCTTCGTTTATTCCACGGAAAGAACACAGAGTAAAACGGATGAAAAATCCACAAACCAGAATTAAAAGTGAAAGAGCAAACAAAACTTATAGGACAGAGGACTGAGCTTAAGAACAAACCAATCTTATATTTCGACATGGATGGAGTTCTAGCAGATTTCCATAGAGCAATTAGAGAGAAAGTAACTCCTGAATTGGCAGTTCAATATGGAACAGACATAGACCAAATACCAGGCATATTTAAAGATCTAGAGCCTATTCCTGGAGCAATATTTGCATTTCAAGAATTAAGTATATCGTATGATGTGTATATCCTATCAACGGCTCCTTGGGGAAACCCTGAAGCTTGGATGGAAAAGAGGTTATGGGTTGAAAAATACCTAGGAGCAATTGCACATAAACGATTAATATTATCACACAACAAACATCTTAACAGAGGAGATTATCTTATTGATGATAGGTTAGCGAATGGAGCTGATAGATTTGAAGGAGAACATATACTTTTTGGTGGTGATGAATTCCCCAACTGGGCAGCAGTGTTAAAATACCTACAATAAATATACGGTTATATAGATATAACCAAACACACGTAACATATTGATGAAAAGAATTAAGTTATACGAAGAGTTTCTAAATGAAGCTAAAGAACCTAACGATTTATATAAAGCTTATTTAGCAATTGATCCAAATAGCGGACACAGATGGTGGAGTTATAAAGGATTTGCAGCAGATAACTTTTTTATCCAAATAACATTAGATAATTATAAAGATATTGATATCAATCCAGACTATCCAGTTTTAACATATAACACTAAGGTAGTTCAGAAGCTTCTAGATGAAAAGCTTATAAATATTGATAATGTATATAATAAACCAGAATTTATTAAACAGTCAGGTTCTAAGTCGGAATTCCACAAGATGGTTGATGGTAACGAACATATCCCTAAAACTTGTGATAATACTAAAGATGCTATTAAAGAAATAGGATTTCCAATGATTGCAAAACCAGCAGAAGGACATTCTGGAATTGGTATTGTAGTTATGAAAGATCAGAAAGAATGGGATGCAGTAGATCACGATAACTTGGATGTTTATTCACAATATATTGATAAGAAAAGCGAACACAGGTTAATTACATTTAAAGGTACTCCATTCTTTTGGATGCAGAGAGAACCATTAAATGATAAGGCTAAATCTGGAAAAGGAAAAGGAGACGAGCAAATGGAATTTAAATACATAAAAAAAGATGTAAATAAGATTCCTGCTAAATTTAACGATCTGGTAGATCAGTTTGGTAAGATATTTTCAGACTTACCGTATATTTGTTTTGATGTTATGGAGGACCAGGATGGTAAACTATACATAATCGAAACGAATTCACAGCCTGGGGTTCCCTATGATTCAACAATTGAGATTTACAGACAAATCTTCACAGATTTCTATGGAAAAGACGTAGATGGTGCAACAGATTCTAAATTAAAAGAATTAAGTGTTTATTTAGATAAAAAGACATTAGAAACTGACTCAAAGAGATTTGAAATAGATACAAAATAAAAACATTTTATAAACTAAATAATAAAGATATATATAAAAACAAACAAATAAATAAAATTATGAAACATTTACAATTATTCGAGCAATTTGAATTAAATATAGAGAATGATAAGGTATTAGAAGCGGCATATAATGCTGAAATTGAATCTATCTTATTGGAGGAAGAATTTACATCATTAGACGAAGGTTTATTAAAACAAGTAATAGGTTGGGTATTTCTTCCAGGGCTTTCTTTAATGAATGTTCTTAGACAATTAGTTTTAAAGAAAATTAAAATTAAAAAGATGCTAGCTAATGAAACAAATCCTAAGAAGAAGGAGAAGTTAAAAGCGCAACTTAAACAAATGAAGTTTGAGGAAGTTAAGCAAAAAGAAAAGATGGAGAAGCTGAAACAAGATAATAAACCAAAGGTTGATGCAGCTAAAGGGAAATTATCTCCAGAAGAAAAAGAAGCTTACGCAAAATCTCAAAAGAAATTTAAGAAAAAGATGGATAAGGCTAAACAAGGTCTTAAAGATGCACAGGGAACGTATAACGGTCTTGTATAATATACCATAATAATAATAATATATGAAAACCTAAGTGAAAGCTTAGGTTTTTTTGTGTGAAACAATGTCTAACTTCCTAATATAAACTATATGGAAAATACAACACATCAGAATAGACATGGAGATATCTCTACCTTTACGAAATTAAAGGATGGTAATATACAATGGACTGGAGATTTTGATTTCTGCAGCATGGCTTTCGCTAATGATTACACCAGAGCATGGGCTTATTTTAAAGAAGTTTATGGTGGATTAGAATATTATCAATTCGTAGAAGAAGTATACAGATATGACGATCTTAAATTTGAGTATGTTTTCCCAGATGTAGTACCATTAATAGATACAACAGATATAATAGATATGGTGGATCCTCATGGTGGGCCATATACTACAGTCGGTGATGTTATCATGGGGAAAACTGTATTGAGTTTTGAAAAGAACAACGAAGGTTATTTAATTATCACTGAATAACAATTGACATATATAAATAAATATTAAACAAAAATAAATTCAATGAATATACTAGGAATTCATAGTGGGCACGATGCTTCACTAGCTTTAGTTAAAGATGGTAAATTAGTTTCGTCGATATCAGTCGAACGATTCTCAAGAAACAAAAAAGATCAGGTTTTAAGTAGGGAAGCTACTAACAGGTTTTTATATGAAAATGGAATTACACTAGACGACATTGATTTTATAACAATGGGCTATTGGAATAAAGGTACAAGCGATTGGATAGATATTTATAGTCCTATTGACGAATCTTATCCTTTTGCTCAGATGGGTACTTATAATAAGGAAAGTGTAATCATGAATCATTTAGATTCATATGAAAACAAAGTTATTGAAACAGAGTTTGGATATACTCTTCCGTATTATATAGATAGAATCCAACCTCCTTATATTAGTTCTGTAATTACAGCAAGCTACACTCTTAAATTAAATTGCGTTATTGAAGGATATAGTAGGATTATCCCTGGGATCTTTGTAGATCACCACATGGCACATGCTGCTTCAGCATACTATACTTCTCCATTTAACCAAGCTGCTATTATGACGGTTGATGCATCGATGCATGATCCTGAAAATTGTAGTGGTTTTTATATAGGGGACGGTAATCAACTATCTAGTTTCAGAGAACCTGGATTAATGATCGGAACATTTTATGATGCAGCAACAGAATTCTTAGGATTAGGACCTGGAACCACTAAAGCCGGAGTTCTTATGGGACTTGCTGCTTATGGTAAAGTATCAGGCCATGTTAAAGAAAACGCTGAAGAATGGTTAAAGCCAATTTGGCACAGAGATTCTCCAGTACAAGATCATCAATATATTAGTTGGTTATTTTCACAAGTAACTGGTAAATTCCCACATGTTGGAGAATTACGTAAAGAAATAGCAGATGGAGACAGTGATGCTCATTTCTTTCAAAGAGCATATCAAACTGTTTATAATAAAGGAGACTTTAATAAACAAGAAGTTATGGACCACGCTGCTGGAATTCAGTACTTATGTGAAAGAGCAATGGTTATCTATACTAAAAAACTATACGAAGAAACAAAGAGATTTAATAACGATAATTTATGTCTTGCAGGTGGTGTTGCTCTTAATTGTAACGCGAACTTTGCTGTAAAAACTGAGAATGATTTTAAGAATATTCACTTCTTTCCTGCATGTGGAGATGACGGTATATCAGTAGGATCGGCATTATACACAAATCATATGGTTCTTGGAAACAAGAGAGTTGCATATAAACCAAAAGATATTGCATATTTAGGAGTAGATTATAAACATCAACCTGATAGTGATTTCATTATGTTTGATTTAGATCTTAATTTAATAGCAGATGGATTAAGTAAGGGTGAGATCTTATGTTGGTTCCAGGGTCGCTCAGAGTTAGGACCAAGGGCATTAGGAAATAGATCATTTGTAACTGATCCAAGTAATCCTAACATGAAAGATATTTTGAATGCTAAGGTTAAAATGAGAGAATGGTTCAGACCTTTTGCGCCGGTAGTTCTTAATGAATATAAAGAAGATTGGTTCGATATGGATTTTGAATCTCCATATATGTTATATACCGTTCCATGTAAGAGGCCTTTAGAAATTCCTTCAGCAGTTCATATTGATAACACGGCAAGGGTTCAGACATTAACTAGAGAAACTAATGAAAGATTTTATGATTTAATAAGTGAATTCAATAAGATCACAGGATGTCCTGTTGTCATGAATACTTCATTAAATATTAAAGGAGAACCTATTGTAGAAACTCCAGAAGATGCTATGAAATTATTTATAGAATCAGAAGTGAATATGCTAGTTATTAATGATAAAATGTATTTTAAAAGAGATATTAAAACTAAAGATAATGGAAAAAAGCAATAACGGTACAATAACAGGTACTATAGGAATCACATGCTCTACCTTTGATTTATTTCATGCAGGGCATATTAAAATGTTAGAGGAAGCGAAGAAGGTTTGTGATTATTTGATAATTGCGCTTCAAGTGGACCCTACTATAGATCGACCTGAGAAAAACAAGCCAGTGCAAACAATTGTTGAAAGATATATCCAAGTAAATGCTTGTAAATATGTAGACCAGATAGTTCCTTATGTAACTGAACAAGATCTTGCAGATATATTCTCAAGCTTCGATTTAGACGTTAGAATTATAGGTTCTGAATATGATGGCAGGGATTTTACAGGAAAGGATATTTGTAAGCAACGTGATATATCATTACACTATAATAAACGAGACCATAGGTTCTCTTCTTCGGATTTAAGATTAAGAACTTACGATAAAGAATCAGAGAAAAGAAATAAACCAAAGAAGAAATAAATGGGAGAATTATACAGAAGAGGAGGATATCTTGGAGGAGTTTGTGAAGGGCTTGGAATATGGACCGGAACACCTTCAATTATATGGAGATTTTTATTCATAATTGCGGATGTAGGTGGATTAATATATTTATTGCTTTGGATGATATTACCTAGGAAGTAATAATATATAGTCTACGGATTGTTAATAACTTTTATAAAATAAGTGAGTCGGGATTTTCCTGGTTCACTTTTTTTGTTTATATTAGTACTATAATTAAATTAAAGGAGTAAGTGCACCATGAAGAATAAGCAAAATAAACTAGAAGAAACACAATTAACTTTACAAGAGTGGTTAGAAGCGCTTAAAGTACCCACTCCTCATCGTAATAAGAAGAAGTTTTATAGAAAGACTAAACACAAAAACAATGGAGAAGATTAAAATACCTAGACACCAAGTATTCAGAGATTTCGCAATAGTGAAAACCATAGGTAAAACTTATGTTTGTCCCGGTTGGTATGAAGTGCCCGAAGGGACCACTAGAGAAGACATTGAGCTGGTAGATGATTATACACTCCCGTTGAAAGAAAAAGTGAAGGCTGCTCCTGAGGTAACCTCAAAGGATCTTAGTTTCGAAGCTTTATCATCTAAAGGAGATAAAAAGTATATAGTTACTTTTACAAAAGGAGAATGGGACTGTACTTGTCCTGCAAGAACCTTTTTTAAAGGACATTGCAAACATATAAAAAAGTTTAAGTAATATGTTGAAGAAAAAAAAGAAAAAAATACACAGTAACTTGAAACTAAAAGGCATATATGCTGTATAAGGTATGTCTTTAAGTCTGAAAGTAAAATAAGCTTCAAGTCTGTGAGGGATATATAAAGAAAAAGATCTTTATGTATCAAAGAAAGCAGATAGAAGCCACTATTAAATCAAAAGGCTATGCATGGTTTACTGGCGAAAATTACGATGTAAACGTGATTGGTGTTAGAAATTCAGAAACAAATAATAAAGTGACCAACAAGTTTGATGACCTTATTATTGTAACGTATAAAGACGAATGTGGGGATATACAATACTTTGAGTTTCCATGTACAACTGACCCAGGGAAATATTGGGTTGAAAATATCATGAATGAATCTGGGGTTGCGATCCTTAAGGAGGGACAATACAGAGGAAGTCACAAAATAAGAAAACACAGAGGACAATATGACGCTCTTTGTCAACAAAAACCTTTAAAGGTATATAGAGACCGTGATCTAGATATGGAATATGATCTTATTGAAGAAAATATACAAAACGGAATATTTGGTATCAATATCCACAGGGCAACTAAGTATATTGGAAAGAAATCAACACAAATAGATAAATGGTCGGCAGGTTGCCAGGTAATTGCAGCTAATGATGACTTTAAACATTTTATGGAGATTATGTATAAATCAAAAGAAGTATGGGGGAATAGCTTCACATACACATTAATAAATAGTAAAGATATAATATGAGAACACTAGGAGATATTAGAACAAGATTTGAAATGGCAATGAACGAGGCATCAGGGAATCCTGCATGGCGTATAAAATCAGAAGCAGCGTATTATTCGATGTTTCCTAAAGAAGGAGGAGGAAGATGGATAATGCCTGGAAAATCTCATGAAATTATGAGAGCTTGGTTTGGATCAAGTGAACCAGAAGCAGACGCTCAGAAGTTTTTAGAATTTAATGGACTTAAATCTGAATATTATTCAAATACACTAACACCATCTAATAAATCAGGATCATTTGATTCATGGTCTATTACAATAACAACAAAATGCGAGGTTTTCGGTAAAACGTTTAAGGTTGGTGAAAAATGGCATATAGTAAATGCCAGAAAAGAAAGTAATACAGGAGCAGTCGCTATTATAGGGGACAAAGACACTACTCCTAATAAAATGCACATGACAAATATCTTATTTAAAACAATTGATCATGTTAAATCATTTTCAAAAGATAAAATCAAAGAGGTATTATTTGATGAGGATTACATTGAATTTATGGAAGAACTAGTAGACGTTGTTGCTAATTTTAAACCATCAGGATCTGATATATCAAAGGATACGTTAACGATGGCTACGAAAAGTACAACATATAAAATCCCACACAATTTTTCGAAATGGGACGGTATAATCGATGCAATTTCAGTAGCTAATATTAAGAAAGATTTTGGAGAAGTACTTGGGGGAATTCTAATGTTTAAAATAATTAAAGAGCATGGAGTTGGCTTATTATTTCCAGAAGATGAAAATGAAGCTGTTGTAGATTTTGTATTTAATAACCTGCATGTTTCATCAAAAGCTGATGAAGGTGGTAATGCATCAGCATCTGGTTATTTAAAGAAAATTAACGCTGCGATTTCAGATAAAACAAGGTGGAAAGGACTTAGTAAGGAAGAAGAAGATTTTATTAAAAACGTAAGTGCTCATATTTTAGATGAACCTAAAGAACCTAAGAATAATACTTATTATACGAAATCAAAAGGATCAGGTACATTAAGTAGTACTGCTATATTATGTAATAAGCACCTACCGAGAACATCGGCATGGTTCTATTGGGCTTCAGCAACAGGGATGGATATCCATAGTTTAAATAGAGACGCAATAGTACAATCATTCGTACGGTTAAAAGAACAAGGAGATGCACATAGCACATTAAGTACTTATTTGAAAAAAGCTGGAGGATTTACAGTTAAGAGAGGAAGTTCAGAAGGAGCTATCATGACAAAACGATTAGTTACTAGTAAAAATGAAGAGGAAATCGCTGAGGTAATTGATGATATACTTAAAAGTGATAAAGCGTCTTTATATAATGTACTAGTAGGTATTATAATATATACTAGCTCAAACGATCTTGTCGATGTATTAAATGATAAATATGCAAGTACTATGAGTGGTTTAATTAATAAAGCTCTATCGGCTAAACAGCTATATTTAAAATTTAATATAACAAGAGGGTATATGGAATTCCAAATGAAATCAATGGAAGTTTCAGATTTTAAAATTGCTGGATTAAACGGAGCAGACACTTGGATGTCTAAGGGACTATCAATTAAAATGATAAAATAAATATAGATTAATAATTATGAAACACGTAAAATTATTTGAGGGCTTTTTAAATGAAGCAGCAGCATATAGTATTCCTGCAGAAGAGTTTGGGAAATCAATGTCTAAATACTATGCTGTAAAAGGTGAAAAAGGAGCATGGCGCGTCCATTCTGAATATGCAGTTGATCAAGTGTCCGGAGATAATAACCCTGATGAAAGAGATGTTGTATTTTTCGAAGCATTTCCAGCAGGCGAAGCAATATACATTAAGATCGGTGGAATTAATAACTTAAAGAAGTCTAATGCATCTACGTATGGAAAAAACTTCTCAACAACTATTGCGGCATTTAATGAAGATCCTATTGGAGTTTCTAAAGAAGCTTCTGAATTATTAACAGATAAGGATCATCTTAAATGGATAAACAAAAAAGCAAAATCAGAAGGACAGAAAATTAAGTTTGCAATGAAAGATGATTATTCAAAGGTAATCGAAACTCTAGTTAAAAACGCAATAGCATAACAATATGAAAAGCATAAAACTATTTGAACAATTTATAAAGGAAAGCAAGACAATGTCTTCTGACGAAATTGCACAGTATTTATACGAGATTACGCCCGAAGAATCAGATGTTCCGGATTACTATCTAGAACTAGTGAAGGATTCAGGTGATGTATTTACGTTAAAAAAGATAAAGATATCGGACTTGCTTAAAAAAGATAAAAGCCTAAAGGAATACGTAATGAGTGGCGAAGAAAGATATGGCGCAGATCAAGAGGGTGATTATATTCCATACCAAGATGAAGTATTCCAAGCAATAGTTATTTTTAATAATGAAGTTATTGATGGTTATTCTAGAACCGCTGCTTTATATTCGTCAGGGGACAAATATATTCAAGCATGGACAAATAAATAATAGAAGACATGAAACATATAAAATTATTTGAACAATATGTCAATGAGACATATAATGCTAAGTCAACAGAAAAAGAAGTAGAGGCTTTATTTATAAAACACGGCTTTGACAAAGTCAGAATATATAAGGGTAATGTTATGGTTTCATTAGATACTGGTGATACTGTTAATGAATTAACGAAAGAAGCTAAAGCATTAGTGGCAGATATTACTAAGTATGCTAAGAAAAACAATGTACTTATGTTACAAACTGCAATTGGTTATAGTGGTGGTAACAGTATGAGTGTAACATTAGCATCTGAAGAAGCTAATGTTAGAAAGGCATATCACATGACTTCTGAAAAGAATGTTGAAAGTATATTAAAAAACGGTTTAAGTGCAGTAGAAGCAAGTGGACACAGCGATACATTTGGATCAGGATTATCTGGTAAAAATATTAAAGAACAGTTATATAGAGCTGTATTTGCAGTTAGCAGTAAAGGACAAGCTAAAAAGTTACCACAATATTTTGGATTTGACAATCCCGTATTATTAGAGATAAATCCTAAACCATATAAATGGTATACAGATCCTTTAATGCCAAGTGACATGAAATCAGTATTGTCATATAACGATATTAAACCAGAAGATATTAAAAAAGCATAATAAAATATGAAACACGTAAGATTATTTGAGGAATTCACTAACGAAGGTAGTGGAGAATTACTTAAACCAAAAAGAGGTAAAGTTTTAAAGTTTGATCATAAGAAACATCCGGAATTATCTGGAGAATTCTATGATTTAATATCTACAGCATATGCTGAAATCGGAGGACATGCTAAAATCAAATCACAAGATGATGTATTTGCAGATCCGGACTGGAACTACTGGGAGGGATTAGATATTCATGGTACTGAAGATTTTGATATGATAATGTTTGGTAAGAAAACTAAATTCGGAGTTAAGTATTCTGGAGTTGGCCATGATGGGACAAGTCAGGCGAAAAGAGCTTATATATCGGCTAGAGGTAAAGAACTTAATAAATTAGGATTTTATATAGAAGTTTCTGGTAAGATTGCACAGATCTTAATAGACAAATATGATGTTCCTGTTGTAAGTGATGAAGCTACAGTCGAGAAGGTTATAGGTAAAAAGGTAGAGTGGATTGGCGATAAAGACGGAGTCGCTGGAAACGGATGGTATACTAGAAAACTAGGAGGAGCCAAACACGACAAAATATTAATAGGAAGACCTAAAGTTTAAAAATAATTAAAAATAAGTTGCCATATATTTTTTTATGTCAATTAATTTGATTATATTTACTTATAAACATAGATAACGTATGAAAATAGCATATTTACATGGACTAGAATCAAAGATCGATGAAAAAGATCCGAAGATTATATTCTTAAGAGAAAACTTTGATGAGGTATATGCTCCATCAATAAACTATAGAGATGAAAATGCTTTTAACAAGCTTTTAACTGATATTAAAAATATGAAGCCTAACTTAATTATAGGATCATCAATGGGAGGATATGTTTCATATCTTATAGGTTCTAAGCTAGGGATAGAGACTATTCTATTTAACCCAGCAGTTGAGAAAAGAACCTTCGATCCAATAGTTGATAATACTGGATTAAAAAAATCAAAACATAACGTATATTTAGGTAAAAGCGATAACGTTGTTAGTGGTAAAGATGTAAAATCTTATTTTAAAAGAGAAGGTATTGGTAGTTTCACATATACTCAATATAATGGAGGTCATAGAGTTCCTGAAGATCAATTTATTGGATCTATTCAAAAGATTACTAAGATCAACGAGAATAAGAGTATGACAAAGATACATACATATGATCAGTTTTTAAATGGAAAATCATAATACAAGATATGAAGGTACTAAGCAAAATATGGAACGCAACTAAAGCAACATTCCAAAAGAAAGAGAAAACAGAGGAAGAAATATTAGGATTTAAGCCAGGTCCTTTATATGCATCAAGAATGAAACCAGTTCCTATGAAGCCTATTAAAAAGAAAGGTTTTTTTAGAAAATAAGTTCATTTAATTTGAAACTATCACAATGTTAAGTGTATAAATAACATAACAATTAACAAGTTCATTAACATTAATAGAGAGTATTGAGGCTAATACCCATAGGATGCTCTATATATTTAATAGTAAATCTCTCACCGAGGAAAACCTTTAAAACAGATTCACAACTGCAGAGGTCGCTAGATTAGACAATATGAAATGTGAGTATTGTCCACTATTAAATTAAAAAAGGAGATACTATACCAGAAGGCTGGAAATTAGGAAGAAGATTAAACTAACTTAAGTAAGAGATACTTAAAACAGACATCTATGGAGTCTATAAATGAAATAGGGGTAATAGAACGGACATCCTTAATGCCGATCTCTGAGGAATAAGACAGGTGATAGAGTCTCCCAGTAATTTGACTTTTTTTAATGTGGTAAGACACTAATGTGTTTGTTTGAAAGCAAATAAAACCGTTAAAATCCAGTTTAGTAATCTTGCTAAACGAAGATGCTTCCATAGCTCAGTTGGCTAGAGCAGCTGATTTGTAATCAGCAGGTCGTAAGTTCGAGTCTTACTGGAAGCTCCAATATTAGTTGGTTCATTGACTTACTGGAATAAACGTATTAATTGTCCTATGGTGTAACTGGCAACACGTCTCGTTTTGGTCGAGAAGAGTCGAGGTTCGAGCCCTTGTGGGACAACAATAGGAAGTAAGGTAAGCGCACCTTTTTAATGTCAGAACACATTAAACCTATTTTGGAGGATTGGACAATGGTTGTCAAACTGTCTTGAAAACAGTCGGGTGTTAAAGCTTTGCAGGTTCGAATCCTGTGTCCTCCGCCGTGACTGTTTGTGTCAGTCGGTAAAATAAACATAGATATATAGAAATCGCTAAATGAATTAGTAAGAATAAATAAGATTAAGAATAAAAAGTAATGTCAAATAACACACAAAGCAACAGTAGTAGTCAAGTAAACACAACAAGGAATACATTTAACACGAATGTATCTAATTTAAAAATGTTAGGAAGTTCTAGAAGAATCCAATGGGATAGTAAAAGAAGACACCGAGCAATTTAAAAAGTAAACAGTACTTTAAATACTTCCCATAAGAACAGTGTCCCAGTTAAAGTCTTTTAATTAGGTTCGAAAGAATAAGGATTGTGATATCACGGTCGCCTATAACAATTGATTAGTTTAATGGTAAAACAATTGGGAATTTAAATTCCCAATAGAACATAGGTTCGAATCCTATATCAATTGCAAAGTATAAGGAAAACAGAACAAATAAACAAAGGCGGATTTGGTTTCCAACATCGAAGTAATTCGGTTCTGCGGGTTCGAATCCCATTCTTATATTTAAGTCATTACCCAAAGGGTGAAGGACATGGGTTAGGATTTAATTCCATCAATAGCATTCCCTAAAGATGCTCAGTTAATCTACGGGATTAGCAAGTATAAGTACTGTGAAAAGTAAGTGAAGCTAGGACAAGCTGGAATAAGATAAAGGTTTATCTCCAGTCCCAGATATTTCTAGAAACCTCGAAAGACCCGAAACTTTTCTCAGTATTTTTTTATAACTAGGCCCAAAACCAATGCATTGGCTAGGGATCGAAGCTCACAGATGACGGGTTTATTAATGCAATTATAATATAGCTTCGGTTAAATTATATTTTAATAGATTGGCGCGGATGCTGGCCGAACCGTTGGTCGGATTAGTTGGTAACTCTAAGGCGTTTCGCAAAGTTACACATTATTTACTGGATATCGTTGCACCGACACCGTTCGAAAGGTTATATTTAAGAATCGGTCTTTATAGTAGGTGATTAATATCGCAGCCTAGCATATCCAGTATTTTTTATTAACATCATTAAACCTAAAAACAATGGGTCCAGATTTTAAAAAAACATTAGTATTAGATTCAAGTTACATACCTAGGAGTATTGTATCTTCGAGTAGAGCATTCATTATAGTATATAAAGGTAACGCAGAAGTTGTTGCTAATCACCCTGTATGTTTCAATCTAGTAGATGAAGATCTTAAAATCCATAAGCCATCAATCATCCGAATCCCTAAGTATGTTAAAACTGCAATACATAAGGTTCCATTAACCAAGCCTAATATTTTTAAGAGGGATGGCAATGAATGTGTATATTGTGGACATAGTGTCAGAAAGGATCTTACAATAGATCATGTGATACCTAAATCAAAGGGAGGAAAGGATAAGTGGAATAACTTAGTTACCGCTTGTTTTAAATGTAACAATAAAAAAGCGAGTCTTTCTTTAGAGGAATTTGGTGCAGATATAGAAGAACCTATACGACCTCATTACATTATGTTAATGAAGCAAATCAATCACATATATAAAGAATGGAAGATATACCTTTCGCTCTAATATATAGATTATGATAAACATAGAGCTATTAAACATCGAAACATCAGAACATGATTCAAGAGATCTTGTTATTGAAAGCATTAATAATCCAACATTTGAATTTCCAGAATCAGTAGATTATAGAAAGGATCTTCCAAGAGCATGGGATCAGGGAAGTGATGGACCATGCTCAGCGTATGCTGCGGCCGCTATTAAAACTTGGCAAGAATTAAAAGACTATGGATCTACTGAGGAATTGTCTAGATATTTTATATACAATCTAAGGCATAATGCTCCTAAAAAAGGTATGACACCTCGACACACTATGCAGCTTCTAAGAAAATATGGAATTCCATATAAAGATTCTTTTAAAAGAAGATGGAAGAAGAAAGAGGATATTCCACAAGAAGTAATGGATGAGGCAATAAACCATAGAATACTCGGTTATGCTAGAATCATGACGGTTGATGGATTAAAGAAATCTATCTATAAGAATGGACCTGCCTATATTGCAATGCCAGTATTTAATGATTCATCTTCATTTTGGAAAGCAAACTTTAATGAAAGAATATTAGGCGGACATGCGTTATGTGTTGTCGGTTACAATAGTGATGGTTTTATCTTAAGAAATTCATGGGGAAGCAATTGGTCTGATAGAGGACATACTACATACCCATACTCTGATTGGGGATCTCACTATGAGGCATGGACTAGTATTGATGAAAAGTCAAATGCTCCAGTTCTTAATACTACAAAGAAAAAAGATGCTGTAAAAAAACGGAGATCTATCTTTAGAAGATTTTTATCTATCTTTAAATAAACTATTCTCATTTTATGTATATAATATCATATACAATACATTATGAGTAAAATAGAACAGCCAAAAATCTACGTGAATATAGATCCGGATCTAGAAGAGTTTTTAAATATATTAAAAGACGGTTCCAGTTGGGAACTTGTAAGAGAACGTGACGGACTTACGAAACGATCTAAAGATGTTAAATGGATTCAATATGACTTAAATGGAAGTTATGATTCACATCATAATAAAGCGGAGATTGGAATGTCTTTATTAATGTCTCCATTCAACCACGGATTTACATGGCAAACTTCAGCAATCACTGAGATTATAGAGAGTGGAGAAGACTATGTACAATTCAAAACACTAAACAGCAATTACAAACTATCTAAAATAAATAAAAATGATTAAGACACAAACTAACGTGTATGATTCTTCTACTATTGAAGCATCGACATATGATTTTAAAACTAAGGAGTTATTTGTAGTATTTAAACACGCAACATATATCTATAAAGATGTACATGTTGTTGATTATTACTCATTTGCAAATGCAACATCACAGGGTATTGCGCTGAACTCAGTTATTAAAGGAACTTATAGTTTCGAGAAAATAGAAGACGTTGAATCATATATTGCAACATGTAATACTATCGGAGCATATATTAATGATAAAGGTGAAGAAGATGTCAAAGCCTAATAATCCTGATTTTATATATTGGGAAGATACATGGAACGATAAAAAACCAAAAACTCCAAAAACAGAATGTTGTGGCGATTGGGATGGTGAGGGTAACTGTTGCACTAAAATATTATAAAATAAAGACATGGGATTATTACAAAAAATAGAATGGAAAACTAGGAAGTGGAACATTACTTTTAAATTACTAGATATTCAATTACGAGATGGTGGAGGATATTGGGGGTTTACGTTTTGTGAATTAACTAATAATTATATACAATACTCGTTAGCATCTATTGAGTTTGTTTTGCCGAATGGAGCAGAACGAAAAAGAATGTCAATAATCGACTGGGATTTGTTGTTTTTAAGAACGCCAATACGTAATTGGGTTAACCATATTGATGAAAGTATTTTATGGGGACATAAACCATCTAGTATTGAGAGAATATTATACGCAATTTTAAAATAAGTTACTTAAAGTTTTTTTATATCAATTAAAAGTGTTATATTTACTTATAACAAAAACAAATAAACATGGAACCAGAAAAAGATATATTCGACGAGTGGGCCGATGAAAGAGAAGCCAAATCATGGATTAGAAAAAAACTAGAATTCATTCCATTGTGGTGGGAAAGAGATGGTAACAGTATGCACCTTGAATTTACAAGAGGAGTAAAGAATCTTATTTATTGGTTTCCTATCATATGGAAAGATCGTAACTGGGATTCTCATTATATCTTTGAGATCTTAAAACATAAATTGACATCACAAGCAAATTATATCGCAGAACAGGACAGACATACAAGGGCTCAGAAGGATGCAAGGGATATGAAGCGATGTGTTGAGTTAATGAAATTAATTGATGATGGTTTTTATGAGGGAGAATATTGTGATTATCATAAAACAAAGAATTGGTTTGAACCATTAGATGATAATACAGGTTCATCAACATGGGAATCTAGAGAACTAGAAGAAAACTTCGATGACTATTTCGCTAAATATCCATTAATCCATAAAAGAGCATTAAATGGCGAAGGACCTTTTGGTAAAAATGATACAGAAAAGAGCAAACAAATAATAGCAATGAATATTGGAAACATTAACCAAGAAAGAGCACATTCGTTATTGTTTAAAATAATGAAAGATAATATTCTTGGATGGTGGGATTAACTCTTATCTATAATCAATATAAATAACAATTATATTGAAAACAGTTACCCAAAAGTTTTTATATATGATATAAAATGCTTATATTTACTTATAACTAATAACTAAAACATATGTCAATCAACAAAGTATTAATTCAGGCACAGTATTCAGAAAATTATTCAGAAAATGAAGTTCCTTTTTGGAAAAAGAAAGGTGGACAGGTATTTGAAATAGAAATAGATGCAGATCTATTAATGTATTCTGATCCTGCAAAGATCTTTACGGAGATGTTGATGAAACATTGTAACGAGCAGTGGAAATACGAGTATGTCTCTCATGAGATATTGTTTAGTAAACCTATAATAATAGGTACGGCTGATGAATACAAGAAGACATATCACTACTTAGAGGCAGATAAGGAAAATGTCTAGGGGTTTAATCGTAGTATCAGACTCAAATCCATTAGGACTTTCTCATAAGTTAATAGCCCCGACAATAAAACTATTATACACTAAAAGGGGTTTTAAATGTGATATAATAGACTTACATAGAGATGAATTTAACCCTATGGCAAATAGGGACTCCCTATCTAACAAATTATCAAAACACTATAAGCATCACATAAAAACAGCAGATCATATACACTTCATTACAAGCGTTAATTTAGGTGGAATTTCGCCAGGGCTTGAGGGTTTCTTTGAACAAGTATTGACAAGTGGATTTGCATATGATAGTATTGATGGTAAACCAAAGGGTAGGTTGCACAAGAAAGAAGTTTATTTTTATCTACAACATACCAAGACCATGAAAACTAAATTCAATGCGGCTTGGTTAAGATTAAAGTTTAGTGTGATTCCTACCATTTTTAAAACAAGTACTATATTTCAGAGTGGATTATCATGGGGAGATAGAGAAATTAAATCAAAGAAGATCAATAAGGTTAGAAATACCTTAATAAAGAAACTATTTAACGATTAACTGTTAATAACTTTTTAAAATAAGTGCTCTAGGGTTTTTTTATATCAATATAAAGTGTTATATTTACTTATAACTAATAAACAAATATTATGAACGCACAAGAACAGGTAAAAGAAGTAAGAGATATAGTAAGACACTATTTCGAAGAAAACAGTATGTATGCTGGGATTGATGATATGAGTACTGATAATAAAGAACATGTTATTAATATCGGTGCTAGTATATTATGTACTAAATGGGGTATTGGATATGAAGGTGGTAGTTTTGTACAAGCTGTCGTTGAAAACGATTTACAAGGTGCAATTGGAAGAGCAGATGGAATAAGCTTGAGAGCTTTAAAATTCTTTTGTCAATTAATGTATAATACTGGTCAACCAGTTTTTAAAGAAATATAAACTATGAAAAATTTAAACAAAATATTTTACGTATCAATAATACTTATACTATTTTCAAGTTGTGCTAACACTGTTGATGTTCAAGATTGTGTTGTTTATAATCCTTCTGGCTTCTGGTCAGGATTATGGCACGGAATCACATTACCTTTTTCTTTTATAGGGAGTTTATTCTCAGACAATATTGCAGTATACTCTATTAATAATAATGGAGGTTGGTATAATTTTGGATTTGTATTAGGTACGACTGCTGCATTTAAAACAACAACTACTAAATCAAAAAAATAATATGAGTAAATTTAAAATTGGTGATAAAGCCACAAAAGAAAAAGGATATAAATTTCCATGTACAATAGTATCTGTATTTGAAACAAAGGAAGGTAATATTAGATTAGTTGCAGAAATGGATGAATTCGGATTATTACATATATTTAACGAAAGTCAATTAACCTTAAACAATTAAACCATGGGTAATACTGCAGACAAAGCAAAATTAGAATTTGAAGTTTTAAGAAGTACAGTAGAAGATGCAATCATAGCACCTTTTGAAAAAGAGATACTTGCATTAGTAGATAAGTTTGGTGAAAGCGGACAGAGTGGAGGCTCTGCACAATATACTGCAAGCGCAATATCATTAGCAGTTAAGAAATTATGTATGCGGGAACCTATATGCGATATTACCGGTATTGATTCCGAATGGAACGACGTTAGGGAATATTGCGACGGTAGAGAGACATATCAGAATAAAAGATTGTCGTCGGTATTTAAAGAAGGGAAAGAAGGAACTCCATATTATTTAAATGCAATCGTTTTTAAAGGACAAGATGATAGTACTTTCACAAGTAATTCAGTTAAATTAAAAGATGGAAGTAAACTTGGAAGTAGCCAATCCATTAAATTACCATTCAAACCTAAAACATTTTATGTAGATGTTATTGAAACAGAATGGCACAAGAATAAAGAGACTGGTGAATTAACTGTACAACCAGGCGGTGGCTGGTGGACCTCAGTTATTAAAGACGAAAGTCAATTAGAAGAGGTATTTGATTACTATCAGAAATAAGTCGTTCACTTCTTGTGAGTGTTCATTAATAATGAACGATAAATGAACATATCTAAAAACTTTATGAAAATAAGTGCTCTAAAGTTTTTTTATATCAATTAAAAGTGTTATATTTACTTATAACTAATAAACAACATATGAAAAAATCAAATTTACAATTAATACAAGATTTTATAGAGGCATCTAACTCCTCAAACTCAAATACTGATAAATTAAATGTTTTAAAAACATATACGGAATATCCGGTAGTTTGTAGTGCATTGCTATATACATATGATCCTTATAAACAATACTATGTTACTTCAAAGAATTGCAAGAAGAGGTCAGACATTGTTGGAGCACCAGGTCAATATTTTGATCTTTTCGATCTACTTGATGATCTTAATAATAGAGTAATCACTGGACATGTCGGAATTGGAGCAGTTAATCAATTTGTAAGTGAAAACCAAGAATTTGAGGACATTATCTTTAATATTATTGATGGAAACCTTAAAACAAGGTCGACTGCATCTATGATTAACAAGGTAGTTCCTGGATTGATACCGACATTCGATGTTGCATTAGCAGAAGCATATAATGCCAAAACTAAAAAGAAGGTAAACTGGGACGACGGATGGTACGTTAGTCGTAAATTAGATGGAGTAAGATGTATATGTATCATTGATGAAAATAGTGATGCTAAGTTTTATTCTAGAGCTGGTAACGAATTCAAAACTCTTGGTAAAATTGCAGAAGTAATCAAAGCATCTGGCGCAAAGAACGTTATATTAGACGGAGAGGTTTGTATTTTAGATGAAAAAGGAGATGAAGATTTCCAGAGCATCATAAAAGAAATAGGACGTAAAAACCACACCATTGAATTTCCAAGACTAATAACTTTTGATATTTTAACACCAGATAATTTTGATACAGGAACATCTAGGAATATATTAGGTAAAAGATACGAAGCATTAGACGCTTTCATGGATATTTACATGAAGTCTTTCAATAATCATATTTCAATGACTTATCAAGAAATTGTAGAAGATGATAAACAACTAGAAGATCAGATTGCAAAAGCAAACAAATACGGATGGGAAGGTTTAATGATTCGTAAGAACGATATTTATAAAGGTAAAAGATCTTCAGATATTCTAAAGATTAAATCATTTGTTGATGATGAGTATATTGTAGTTGCTGTAGAAAATTCAATCAATAGAGTTATCGTTGAAGGTAAAGAGGTTGAAGAAATGATGCTAAAGAATATCATTATAGAACATAAAGGATCTAAGGTTCATGTTGGTAGTGGATTCTCACATGAACAAAGACGACATTACTTTTTAAATCCTAATGATATTGTAGGTAAAACAGTTACAGTTCAATATTTTGAAGCAACTGAAAACCAAGAGGGAGGATATTCATTAAGGTTTCCAGTGATAAAGGCAATCTACGAAACAAAGAGAGATTTTTAAATATAAAATATATGGAAAGTAAAAAGAAATTCACACCGATATATGAACCAACTAGCGATATGCGAACTAATTCATTATCTAAAGTAGAGGGAGGTTCTACGGTTACTATCATATATGAGGGATATCGGGTAGATTACACGAATATAAAGAATCCGATAAGATATTTGGAAACAGTATTCGCGAAAACGAAAGAGGAAATAATAGGAGTATTAATTAACGGAAAACCACATAAATAGAGCGTATGAATTTAATATTAGGAGATGGATTACTAGGAAGTGCAGTGATTGGGGCAAGCGGCTGGCCGTTTGTTTCTAGAAGAGAAAATGGATTCGATCTTAATAATGAATCATCATGGAGAAACAATGTACCGAATGGAGTTGCTAATATTATTAATCTTATAGCAAATACAGATACTTATAGTAAAGACATCGATGAGTTGTTTGAAACTAATTATCGTGGAGTCGTTAAGCTTGTTGATTACTGTAATGATAAGCGCATTAAGCTTATTCATTTCTCAACAGACTACGTTTATGAGAACTCTAAGTCAAACGCAAAAGAGACAGACAAAACTAAACCTACTACACCATACGCTATGTCTAAGGCACTTGCTGACGAGTACATAATGAAACATTCTAATAATTATTTAATTCTTAGAGGAGCCCAGAAAGACGATCCATTTCCATACGATACAGCATTTGTAAATCTACATGGAAACTTTGATTATCCCGATGTTATTGCAGATATTGTAATAGATATGGTTAGAAGCGAAGCAGTTGGATTATACAATATCGGGACAGCCACTAAATCTATGTATGATTTAGCTAAGTTAACAAAACCGCAAGTAGAATCAGCAATAGCGCCTGACCACTTCCCAAACGATGTTACGATGAATTTATCAAAAATGAATAAACACTTAAAACAATGGCAGGACCAAGAATAACAATATGTAGTGGATGTCTAGAAGATTTCCAGAACAATGACTTATATACAGTATCTAGATTTATAAATAGATCAGTTGGTATTAAGAGTGGATTGTACGGAGTTCCTTATTGTGAAAAATGTATCAAAGATACTGATTCATATCATAAAATAACAACTCAGCCCAAGAATAAAATTAAAGAAGCGCTAGCTAAAAAGAAACCCAAAAAGAAATGATAAACCCTAAGATTGCAGTAGCAGCAGGCTCATTAACCGCAACATATAATAATGCAGCGGAATTCCCTCATATAGTATTTGATGATTTTATAGATCCATCAATACTAAAGGATGTTAATGTGGAAGCTCAGATGATATTAAACGAAGATGAGGAAACTAGAAATTGGAGATTTGGCATTAACGAGGCAGATCATCCAGATCAAATATTAAAGAAAGGTATTAAAGACCTAGAGAAAATGACACCCTCTATGAATTTACTATGTAGATACTTTAATGATGATGCATTTATGGTATTCTTGAGAGAATTAACAGGTTTAAAGGATCTTGTGCCCGACTGGGGATTTGCAGGTGGAGGATTCCATGTAACATCACCTGGTGGATTATTAGGAATTCATCATGATTTCAATTTCAAAGATGACATGGGACCTGAGAGAATGTATCGTAAAATAAACTTGCTTGTTTATATAAACGAAGAGTGGGAAGACGAGTGGGATGGGGCTCTAGAGCTTTGGAAATCTGATTTAACGAATGATTTTAAAACATTGCAGCCAAAATATGGTAGAGCAGTTTTATTTAATATAGAGAATGCGCCACACGGACATCCCCGCCCATTAAAATGCCCAGAAGGAGAAACTCGAAGAAGTTTAGCGTTCTATTATTATGACAAAGTAGTGCCAACTAATGAATTGTATGAAAGAGCATATTGGAAATACGGTAAAGAATTAAAATAAATTGAAATAGGTTGAAACTTTTCAATATAACTATATATAAATTAAGAATTTTAAAAAAGAAATTATTATGATACAAGATTTAATTACACAATTAGAACAAACAGTAGAAGATATTAGAACTGATGCTGCTAAATTTGACGAAAAAGGAAATAAGGCTGCAGGAACAAGAGTTCGTAAAGCAATGCAAGCTATTAAAGGTTTAGCACAAGACGTAAGAGTCGCAGTTTCAGAAGCTAACAACTCTTAAATTAAATTAGATCACGATTGCAGCGAATAATTCTAGATAAGTAAGACTGTTTTTCAATGATCTATTAGTCTATCACACTAGACTTTAAATAAAGGTGATTTGATAAGGAAGTTATGATACTATCATATTCAGTGATTTTGATTACAGGATATATACTACTTCTAAATACCTTATCTAATGGGGGATTAGCTCAGCTGGCTAGAGCGCCTGCCTTGCACGCAGGAGGTCAACGGTTCGACTCCGTTATTCTCCACTTAAAAGACTATATTAATTTATAGTCTTTTCTTGTTTATAATATAAAGAATGTCCTATCTATAATCATTATAAACTACAAAATAAATACATAAAAGTTTTTTTATATCAATATAAAGTGTTATATTTACTTATAACTAATAAACAAATATTATGAACGCACAAGAACAAGTAAAAGAAGTAAGAGATATAGTAAGACACTATTTCGAAGAAAACAGTATGTATGCTGGGATTGATGATATGAGTACTGATAATAAAGAACATGTTATTAATATCGGTGCTAGTATATTATGTACTA
>Ga0308024_1000192_pt1 | contig 26938 bp, 32 predicted proteins | sample Neamet420_FD_201295 | JGI IMG/M metagenome (GOLD analysis project Ga0308024, IMG submission 201295) | Marine microbial communities from water near the shore, Antarctic Ocean - #420 | ecosystem: Environmental > Aquatic > Marine > Unclassified | place: Southern Ocean | collected 2014-10-03
CAGTGTTTGCTTTTTCTTGTCCGCCTATTGAATGTTGTATTTGTATTTTGCCTTCTCGTGCTAAATACCACCCAAAACAATCAGTTAGTGTATCTGTTTTAAAATCAGGTGTTATCCACTCTATGGCTATATCCCTATAACCAACTTTAACTACAGTAGGCTCGCCTTTAGCGGGCTTAACAATAATTGGATTTAATTTTTTTTTATGCATATAATTTTATATCTGTATTCGAGGCTGTGGTATAGGGGAAATTAGGGACCCCTAGTGTTCGTAAAAATTTAGAAAAAAGTCTTCGCACGCCAAGTGGGAGAAAACTGCCAAAAACTGATTTTACTCTACCACTTCTACCATTTCCAAAAAGTAAAACGGTAGACCTTTTCATTAATACTTTCATACACTTAACCTTAAATCTACCGTTACCGTAGTCATTTGTAGTTCGTTAAAAATAAACATAGGTACCCCCTAAATCTCCCTATACTGTAGCCTTAGCTTTAGCGTCTGATAGTTTCAATAATGCAACACTTTTATCTATTTTATCCTCAGACTCAAAAGTTCTTATATTCATATTTTTTTTATGCCACCCAAAATCATAGTTATTTGATGTCATTTCAGATAAATCCCATATATATGCCTTGTTATCTGTTAATATATTGCAATATAAAGCCCTTTTATTGTTGTTTTCAGCTATTGTCATAAGATCATTGTACTTAGAACGCTCTAGAATTAAACCACCTATTGCATTTTTGTGATCACTTGTGAAGTTTCTACGTTTAATCTCTACTATATTGTCATTATTTTCGGCGTCATAAGAATCATATTCTCCGCGAGCCGCGATCAACGGTTCTTTAAACAATTTACCCGACCGATTGATCCGGTTAATTGCTTCTATTTCCCCATTGCGATAAGCGTTCACACTTCCTCCGCATATCTAGACTCACAGTAAAACTCAAACCCACGTAAATTATCCCCGTATGCTTGTATGTGTGGTCGTAACAACGTCATTTTATTTCCTGCTATGAATTCGTGACAAGACCAGGTATCCTGGAAGCTTTTTTGTTTATATTCACGTTCAACCCGTATATCGGCATTATTAAATGTTAACATTACAGTAATTACAAAAAACATTTTCATTGTAAACACCATATTAACAACGTTAACAATAATAACGCGGGCAACGGTCCACGGACCGAGGTCCAATCAGAGTACAGTAAGACCCATTTCCAATAATCAACAAAACCCTCCCAACAGGCTACCATTAAACATTTTAAAAATTTCCAGTTACTTGGCATAAAATTTATCTAACCTCCTTAAAAAATCATATTTCGCTTGGCGTAAAGCCTCGCCTTCAATTTTAAATTCCTGATAATATAGATCTGGAGTACAAACCATATTCACCGCTACATCAATCTCGGTACCATAAACACAGTCGTGGGCCATTGCATACGCCGCCAACTGCAGTTCGTAGTCTCGCATCCATTCTTTTTGTTTAGGTTTATTGCTCTGTTTAAAATCAATAATAGTTATCTTACCATCCAACCGCGCAATCAAATCGCAGCTACCAGCGTATAATCCGGGGTAATACATTGTCGCTTCATTCCCGTAAATCTCGTCAATGCGATTATCTATACCTTTGTCAACAACTTTCTCAGCCATTTTTTTAGCTTGGATACCCAGATCCGTAAGATCCATATAGCCTTCACCCAAACAATATTTTTCCAAATATAAATGCATCGCTGTACCACGAGTACTAGAGTCGTGCGTAATTTTAGCGGCAGCTTCGTGGCCAATACGATCGCGCCAACGCTGTAAGCTAGCTGCTTTATCTTGTGTTTGAGTTTGCCCAATGACTGTCGTAACCGACGGAAGTTTCCGTGAATCACCATCAACAGTATAGTGTCTAAGACCCTCAAGACTAGCGCGTGAACTACTGGGATAAGCATATTTGTTTATTAATTCTAAATCCATTCTTATGGCATCTTTCTAAAAATTTTTGACCACTTACGCACATTATACTCTTCTAATTGAATTTTGTCTATTTTTTCAAAGAGTTCATCCCAAGAAATTTCATTCCCCAGATGGTTTATTTTCATTGTCCCCGGTCCGTGTCCCGGGTATAGCTTGTCCAGGTAACCGGAGCAGCGCCACATCCGCCGGGTGTCACCGTCTTTAACGTCTGTTGGTCGCGCGTGTAAGGTAATGGCCTGATCCATATAACACACCTCGCCGTCGGACCAGTTGTGCGTGTAGATATATTCTGGTTTATTTATTTTTTCCCAAATGTGTTTTATAAATTTGTTAGACTCTTCTACTTCCATACCTAAAAAATGACTGAACAAACTTCCCGGAAAGTGAATACCACCCATTCCTGACGCGGTCTGAGCTGCAAATGGTGCGCACAATCCATCCAGCGGGCAACCATTGTAACGCATAATAGCGTGTTGTTCTTCAATTAGCTCGCCGGCAAAATGTTTTGTGTTTAACATATCCCATTTATGTACGGAAATTAATTCATTAACTTGGGTAAAATCATCTTGGCTTAAATTTGCATAAGCTGCAGCTGTCGACAAAAAACTAGTTTGTGAACCACGTGAACCTTCGACACTGGCTAAACCAACGACACGACCAGCTGACTCAAATGCCGGTTGATCATTGTGCCAACCTAACTTACCGTTGGTAAAAATTCCTAGCGCGCGACCGCGTCGATCTTTTTGAAATGTTACGGACTGCATTCTACTTCTATGGCGTGGATTAATTAATTTACCAATGCGTGCAGTAGTGTTACGCACTGCGTTCCAATGTAAACCTTTTAGTTTACCAGTACCGATACCGTATATCACCGGTGACATTCCCGGACTACCCCAGGAATCTAAAATATCATAATGACGTTCTTCAGTTAACTTTTGTTTAACCACTACAACTTGTTTGTCGGCCAACACTTTACCTAAAGCCGGTATGTGTTCATCACTAAAAATATCAAAGTCAAATGCTTCGACTGCGTTTTGTAATTGTTGTATTTTCATACGCTCCACACTTTTCTAATGGGTACATCAAAGTTCTTGTCAAGATATTTGTGCCAGTCATTTAATCCAATCATTTCAAGTACTTGGTAGGGTTTTAGGTTTTCAAAATCTTCCATAAAAAACGTTTGACATTTCTTTGGTTTCATTGCGCGATACGCTTCCCAACTTTTTTCCATATCATAAGTCCAACGATCTAACACTTCCATTCCCGGTTCAAACTTACTTAAACGTTGTATCTTCCGTTCTTCGCCTGGACCAATATGATAATAACCGGTAGTCATAGATAAGTATAAACTTCGTGTTTGTGCACGTACGTCTGCACGTTCACAACTAATATAGTCAGCATCAAAATTTGTTTTTGGATTTGTTAGTAACGGATATTTTAATAACACAAAATGTTTTTTCATTATATCTTTTACTAAGTAACGTCTAATTTCTTTTTCATAACTATCTGGCACCATCGTTGTATACATAACATTATGCATCTCTCCACGTTTCTCTTCTTTGCCACGTGCCGCGTTCCGTGCTGGGCTGCTCGTCATTAACGTATTATTGTAATACACCGAGTTAATAACTTCTGGCACCAGGAACTCATTTAAACCTACATACTTACATTTATTTAAATCATAGTCGCGTTCGTAGATAGATAAAAAATCACCTAACGTATTGTCACCTTCACGGGCCCGATAATATCGATCCATACATAAATATAGATATGTCGAACCACAGCGGCCATTATGTAATATTACTTTACTCAAAACTTCTATTAGTCTTTCTTTTTGCTTCTTCTAAAAATTTCTTTATTAATTTTAATTCTATTTTTAATTTATTATTTTCTATGGTCAATGAAGTTATTTTTGGTATCAACACACTATGCCATTCCCACGCAGTGTAATTATAATAATCTGTAAAATCTTCTGTAATTCTCTCTAGTTCCTTTATATATTTTTCATCTGTATCTACAATATCTTGACTTGAAACATATTTATATTTTGCTCCACTTACGTTCATTTTTTTCTCAAAGAATACTCTAGATATTGTTTATGCACTTTTGCCCACATCGGCGCTATCTTTAACCAATACTGTGGTGGCTCAACTAAGTTTAACTCTTTCTTAACTGTTTGTAAATCAACGTTTAAATAAGCTTCCCAGTCAACCGTCATAAACCACGGTGCGCGTTTCCCGCGTCGCCAAGCTTCTATCACGGTACGGCAAAACACAATAAACGGATTGTGAATAAAGTTTTTCCAAAAACCAACCTTTGGGTATTTATGTGGATTAAACGTATTTCTAAAAGCCATTAAGGCCGAAGCATAGAGGATAGATGCATAACTAGCACGCCATTCTCGAGCTAAATTAAAGGCTAAAACACCTATTTCACCAAAAGTAGAAGTATCATAACCATTAATAAAATGAATTATGTCGTGTTCCATCACTGCAGTATGTAGAAATTTAGAAAGTTTACTTTTACTATTAGTTGGATAATAAGCACTAAAAACATCTTCTAGTTTATCGTTTGCCATCCATTCTTTATAACAAGCCCCAAATGTATCTGGATCAAAACTACCTGTTTTTATTAAATCAATAACAGTTTTATCAGATGCAAATACTTTTGCAGCAACTGGGGTTTTTGCAAAAGTTCTAAATAATTGTTTAACTCTATCTTTATCTAAACTATGAACAAATTCAAAAATAACTGGTAAAGGGGTTTTAACATCAGTTTGAAAATGATTAGCGTAGTTTAAAATCAGCTTCAACTGAATTAGACGGTTCATTTATTTATAGATTCTGACCAACCTACAAAACTTATCACTTTTATTTGCTATTGATAATGCATCGGAGGTTTGTCGTTTAACGTCATTTTTAATAACATCTGCTCCACTTGCTGAGCAGTCTTGACCGAAAAATATATACATTTCATTACCTACTTTTGGCGAATCTATGGTCCCCCCGACTGGTATATCTTTCATTTCCATTGTCCAACCTGCTTGGTATTGCATTGGACAAATAATTCTGGTGTCGTCTTGTCTTATTTCTACACTACCTTTTAAACAATTTGGTTCAAAACCAACTCCACTTTTTCTCCAATCACCGTTGCTTTCAGTGGCTGTATATTCGGCTTCAATATAATTAAGGCCAGTATCTAAAAAATCATAAGCTGCGGAACTACTATCAGCGTGTTGCAGGTTAGCAGTAACTAACTCTGAAAATTCATCAACGTGATTAGAATTAAATTCGTCTGCATCCACCCAGTCATATCTTAGTTTTACTTTACCTTCGATAAGAAAATAATTACTAGAAGTTGTGTTTAGATAAGGTTTACCGGCTACTTGAGTATGAATAAAATTACCATCACCGTCTTTGACATATTCTTCGTGGTTTTCTCGAGCAATTTTGTTACCAACTTTAGTGTTTTTAGCAACACCTAGTTGAAATTTATTAGCAATATTTTTTATATCAAAAGGTATAGATAAAATCATAGCTCTTCCGGAGTTTCCACAGGTTGTTTTTCTTTGTTAGGCACTAAATTTGTATCTAATCTTTGTTGGTGTTGATTAAAAACTACTCCATTAACATCAACACTATATTTACTAGCATCATAGCCAAGTTCCGCGAGCCATTCTCCTAGAAAAATAGCTTCTCTAGCTTGTACATTATAGGGTGTATCACGAAGTATAGAAAATGTTTTAGTAGTTAGGCCTGGTTCATTAGGTTTGTACACATAAACAAAAGTATCTGTATTATTAGGATCAGTGTCAACGTCTCGTGTGTAAGTTATGGTGGCCACTATAATTATCCTATGGTTGCTGTGTAAATTGAACCTGCGCTAAGACCGCTGCCAAGATTAACCCCCGCGATGTCCATAGCAAAACAGTTTGCTTGTGTACCAGGACCATAAGTAGTGCTACTACTAAACATTTCTCCGGTACTAGTTGAAGTTACACCTTGTCCGGTGTTAGAAGCATTAGGAATCGTAAATGAAAATATAGAAGACCCAGAAGTGGAAGTGCCGTTTCTTACAGTAATTGTCTTGCCTCCAATTTTTGAAGCAAAATTACCTCTATTTATATCAGAGGCATTAGAGTTAATAGCAGTATTCGCAAAACTATTGTTCCCTTCAATTATCGTAATTGAAACCGTTTGGCTACTGTTATTACCACCTATATATCTAAAAGAATTCCATAAAATTCTATTACCAGAATTATCTAACGTTCCAGTACCAACAGTACCGTTATTAAAATAATTACCATTACCATTTGAACAAATTGAAGTACCCATAGAAAAACCTTCATTAGTTATTTTTTGTACACCTAAATTGGTTGCGTGTTTAAAAGTTAAACCATACTGGTACATAGCTTTACTATAAAAATTAGACATACTAATAGTACCTGAAGAAGGTATGCCTGATGTAAGTGGAACAACTGGTACTTTAAGTCCTGTTCTATACATATCACCTAAATTTATTGATCCACCAACAGCACGTTCAGTTCTAAGATTATCAAAAGAAATAGCCCCTGATGAAGGTAAAGTCATAAAATATCCTATACGTTAATTGAGTTCTTAAAATATACTATTCCCTCAATATAGTCAATATCAGCAGGATTTCTTTGTAGTTCTTCAGGGGTTATAGCACCCATTCTAGCCCAGTTTGTGTGGCCAAATTTGCTTTTGCATATTCTATCTATAGTAGAAGAGGGTAAATCTATTAAAATTTCTTTGTCTCCAGGTTGTTCTTCGCCTTCTGGTATCCAAGTAATTTGTAGTTCTTCACTATAATCCTCAACATCCGTAAGTGACAAAAAACTATCTTCTTTTTTTTTCATTTGTCATTTCCTCTAAAAATTGTTTGGTAGTCTTAGGACTTAGTCTTTTTTTACCTTTAAAAATACTATTAAAGTTTTGTTTGTACTTTACTGATGGGTAATGTGCGCCGTCTTTAGCCATAATTACTCCTTCATCTGTGATGCATATGGATCCGTTGATAGCATACGTTGTTTTTTATCGGGTTGTACACCCATTATAATATCTTCTACATTTTTGTAAAAGTAATTTATCATCTGACCAATAATATTGTCTTGTGATAACGTGTCAGCTAGTTCTTTTAAATCTTCACCGTGTTGTAAACACCTAGAAATTAATTTACCAGATGCTCTTAGTTCTCGATCAAGATAAGAATCAGTTGGTTTAATCTTCACCCAAAACGCTAATGGTATTACCCCATTAGTATCTGCAGTGTAATTTACAATACCAACTACCTTACGATCATCTATCGGTAGGGTAAAAGTTGTACTCATCATCCGGTCTGGAATCTTTGCTCTCACTATCGTATCTTCCTTATTTAAAATCATTTTCGTGTTCCTCGATAAATTGCCACAGTTTAATATTAGTATCTTTCACCTGTTCAATTTCGTGCCACATCGTATCTATAGTATTATTCAGTCTATCAATATATCTAAAATTTACAACCATAACTGTTATACAAAAGTATAGAGTTATCAACATTAGTACAAAATTAATGTACTTGGCCAGCGGCAGTAAGAATTCTTTCACTTGTATCCCTCCAATAATTTCTTAATAAAATTTCGTAATTACGTTTCCACATTTTTCTCATCCGTGAACAAGTTGCTGTTGTAAGTGCGTCCCTACAATTGTTGATGCGTTTAATTGCTATTACCATCCGTATTCCTCCTCTGGATCCATTAACCTATTACCGTGTTTTCTTCTAACCAAGCTTCTAAACCTTTAATAGAATAATAAGGTGTATTACCTATTTTAATAAAAGGTGCAACAAACTTACCTTCTCTTTTTTTCTTACGTAAAGTTTCTTGTTGAAAGCCCCTGGGTAAACCTTGGCCTCTCATATACTCTTCTATTTGACCTATGTGTAAATAATTTTTCATTTCCCCACTTCCGGCAAAGTTTCCCCTGACCATTTTGTTTTTGATTCACGACCGCCTTCAATATTTAATCTAGTTTGGTCTATTGGCAACATAACATAACCATTATGGGTCGTTGTTTCTTTACCAAAATACATAACTTTTTCTTCACATTGGGGGCAATCTGACGATTGGCCTTTATCACCTACAGTAGCTACTACTGGAGCAATTGTAATATACCCGTTGCCATTACAGCGCGGGCATATTGTTTTAACTAGATTTTCTTTTTCCATTTTTAGTTTCTTGCTCTAGCAGAAAGCTAATTGCTTTCTGTATTGATACAGGCACTTCAAAACGAGTGGCTGCAAACCTTATAAGTCTATTGTGAGTGTCTTTTGACACTGATACTGACTTAAATTTTTCTATATCTGGCATTTTTTTCCTTTGTTTATGTTATACTATGGGAGTATATAGTCACTTTATTTGATTTGACAAGTATTTAATTTATTATATTATATAATAATCTTTCCCTTATCATATGCCGTCTCTTTTATTCCTTTTAGAGGCGGCATTACTTTATGTCTCCCCAGCTTGTACCTTCTTCGTAATCTACTTTATTTGGTACCTTCAATTCAACCGCATCTTCCATTATATTTATAATTTTCTCCGCTTGCTCTTTAGAGTGTACGGAAATATCTAATTCATCGTGTACTTGTATATGAGGTACTTCTCCAGCTTCATAAAGAGCTAGCATAGCCTTCTTGGTCATATCCGCGGCACTACCCTGTATAAGCTTGTTTAGGGCCTTATACGTAAAAGCTCTTTTAATCCCCGGTCCGTGTTCCCTAAGTGCGTCTGCGTGTTTTAATGGTTTCTTAATGCCATAGCCGTGTGGCTCCCACATATCAAAATGACAAAGTCTGCCACCGATCGTGCGAATCTTACCGCTGTCCTCGGCTTGTCTAATAACCGCCTCTGAGAGCATTTTAACAAAAGGAGCTTTTTGATGATAAGTTTTAATTAAACTTTCTGCCGCTTCTTTTAACAAACCTAACTCCGCCATAAGTTTATTTTTACCCATACCATACATTAATCCTAAGTTAATGGTCTTGGCTTGTTTACGTTCAATACCAGCCATATCCGCAATCATTTGATGAAAGTCTGCTTCACCCTTATTGTATTGATCAACAATCATCGAAGAACCTTCTAACTTTAATAATGAAGAGTAGTGTACCACGATCCGCGGTTCTTGTTGTGAGTAATCAAAGCAACCCCAAGTATGATTTTTTTCCGGTAAAAATAAGGAACGTATGGCTGGCCCAATAACTTTGTGTCGTGCTGGAATTTGCTGTAAGTTCGGATTACTGTAGCTGAAACGACCAGTTACAGTACCACCATCATCTGATCTAATCTGATTGATGTCACTGTGAATTCTACCCTTGTGTGCGTGTTTTAAAATTGTATCAATAAAAGTTGAACTAGCCTTGTTAACTTCTCTAGCTTCATTAATTAATTTTGGAAGCTCTGCTGGATGAGTAGCTAAAAAGTTTTTTGTAAAACTTGGTGCACCTTTGTCCGTTCGATCATATGGTATTTTTAATTTATCAAAAGCTTTAGCTATACTGGTTGCCGCGTAAATCTCTATGGGAAAACCTGATAACTTTTCTATTTTTTCGTGAATTATTTTTTCTTGTTTATTTAAATCTTTTTTCAATACCTCTGCTTGGTCTAAATCAACCCTAACTCCCTTGAATTTCATATCAACTAAACACGGGAATAAGTTTGTCTCCAGATTAAACACATCCCACAAATCTTGTTGGGTTAGTTCGTGCTTCATAGCGTGCCACAGTTTTAACGTCACGACGGCATCACGTTCCGCATACTCACCTACCAACGGTGCAGGTAGTCTCCACATCTCCGCTTTAGGATTAACACCCCAAGCTTTAGCGGCTTCTTGTAAAATCTTTTCATTCTTACCCATTCCTACATATTGTTTCGACATAGCATCTAAAGTAAAACTCCAGCGGTTTTCATCGACCAGCGATGATGCAATCATCGTGTCAATAATACCACCATTGATTTGAAAGCCCATAGACCTGATCCAAGATACATCGTACATCGCATTGTGAAATATTTTTGTCGCAGGTGTATGTAATACTTCTTCAAACCAATCTAACACCAAAGCTTTATCCATATTTCCACCACCCTCGTGATTGATTGGAAAATAACCGGACCAGCCTTCAACTGCTACCGCAATACCAACAACTTCGCCGTCACCACGAATAGCACCAGAACCCATAGTCATTAAGTTTGGATCTCTAGTCTCTAAGTCAATCGCTATCTCTGGATATTCTTTTAAATCAGGTAAATTTGATGGTGGTACCCATTCAGTTTCTGGACTGAACATTGGCATTTGTAATGGTTTCATTTGTATTCCTCTTTTAATTTATTTAAGAACCAGATTGCTTTGTCCAGGTCCTCTATGGGTTTGTCTTTATGTTCGTGCCGCCAAATATATTTAACTGCACTACCTTGTAAATAATATTTAAAACCATCACCTTGCATAGAAGCAATGGCATCGATACATTGTATTTTTCCTTGGTTGTAATGTGATGGATAATCAACTGCATCAAATTTTTTTAAGTCACCTAAAGTTACATCGTCTCTAACGACACCTTCCTCTACTAGTTTTTTAAAATAACCTTCTTTAGTAAACTCTGGTATTCCGTATTTACTTCTCATAATGGGTACGCCCTTTCGTAGTTTTTTGGTTCTAAAATATGTAATGCTTTCTTGGCACGAGTAACGGCTACATAAAACAACCGGTGCAAGTCGTCTGGGTCAATATCATTAGCATCAACAGCAGACTTAGTAATATCAGGCAATAGTAAAACATTATCAGCTTCGCCTCCTTTGGCGCCGTGTATTGTAGACATAATAATTCTTGGTGACTTAATTATATTTTCACCTCGAGCTAACATATTTCTAATATAGTTTTCTATATTAGAACCAAGCCCTTCAAAAGAACTATGCCAAACTTCTTTAGTTTGTAATCCGTGTTCCGCGATACATTCTTCAATACCATAATATAAATCTGCATTGAACGTTTTTGCGGTACGATAACCTCTAGTAACATTTTCACCAAGATAAGAATAAATATTTTTTATTTGTATAACACTTAGCTTCTCTCCTTTAATCCACTGACCCCAGTTACGTATCGCTGTAAGCAAGTTTAAAGATACTGAATTTTTTCCTCTATGTGAATAGTACCACCCCTGTAGCTCGCACAACTCTTTTACATCATCAAGAAAATAATTTGCTGATGCCAACACTAGCCACTCACCCTCTGACATATCTATTTGTGTTATGTCTGCGTAACGGTGTAGCTTCCCTGTTTCTGGCCTTGGTTTATAATCTTTGTCGTATCTATTTTGTACACGATCAATAATATTTTGTGAAAGTTCGTGGATAGGCCCACCAGGAATACGATAAGATTGATCTAAAACTTTAATGTCGTCAACATCTTCACGGAGGGCGATGAAATGATCAACATCGGCCCCGGCCCATTTAAAGATTGCTTGATCATCATCTCCAGCAATATAAGTTTTGTCGGACTTGGACCACATACCTCTAACCATTTTCCATTGCAATGGACTAAGATCTTGTGCTTCGTCGATAAAGAGGACATCAAACTCTGGGCTGATATCTTGTGAAACAAAGTTGTCCAACATATCATCATAATCAATCATACCTTTCTCTTGTTTAAAACGTGTTAGTTCTTGGTTTAATAAAAATAATGTATCACGTTCAATATCCAAGTTGTGTGTATTGTCATCATACACCTCCATCAAATCTCGTTCCGTGACTCTAGCCTTATTAATTAATCTTAAATATTCGTTGTCTGAATTAAAAACTCCATCGCTTTCAGAATGAAAGGACATTTTAATAGGTATACCAACCTTTAATCCAAACTCACGATAGTCTTCTTTTTTCATTACGCGTTCTTTGTTAAGCCCTAACATTCTAAAGGCCAATGAGTGTAGGGTTCTAAAATAAATTAAATCTTGAGTCTGATCTAAATTAAACTTCACCGCCGCACGACTAGCTGCTTCGTGTGCAGCCTTGCGAGTAAAAGAAAAATAACCAATGCGCTTTGGATCAACTCCGGCTTTCATAAACTGATCCACTAAATTTAATAGTGTAGTAGTTTTACCGGTACCTGGTGGCCCTAAGATAATGGTTTTCATTAAAACGGTGATTCCTGATATGTTACGCGACTAACTTCTGCACCGCTATCCTTTAAAGCTTTTATTTTAACAAGATGTGGTGTCTGTCCTTGTAGTTTCATTCGGACCTCATCTACATAAATATCTTTTAGTTGTCTAAGTAAGTTACCTGTCTTTTGTAAATCGATGTCCCAATTGTTACGCTTAGCAAAAGCATAAAAATCTCTCATTCTAAAATAAGTAAACCCTTCATCAGTCCAAGCTATCTTGTTTAAGATATCTTCTTTAGTTCTAGCTTTAGATCTATGCACAGTAAAATCATACAATAAATTTTCTATTTGTACTTGAGGACTTAAAGATTCTAAAGCTTCAATCTCAACTAAACCTGCCATCAAAGGTTTTAAGTATACTTCACGCCAGTCTTTAGCTTTTGGTATTGGTGTGATAATTTTTGCTTGCTTCATACAAACAACAGAAAATAAATTTGGGTTATGTAATTCCTCTGCAGTAAAAACAACTCTCTTACCTGCTACGTTCAAAAACCATTGTGGTGGATCAGAATTTATAACGGTAAGGGTGTCTAGTTCCGGCATTTGCTCTTCTTCAAAACCAACACCAAACTTTTTAGTTCTACATTTTGCAGCGTTACATACACCACAAATTGGTTGGTCTTTACATCTATACTTATCGTAACCACGCTTACCAATAGAACCAAGTAATTGTTTTACTTCTTGAAAACCTAAAGGCGGATCCATATGAGTCTGGTTATCTTCCATAACTTTATCTTCCCAGATATCAGGATCAGCTTGCTTTCTGTAAATAGCAATGTTAAATAAACCGTTGTTTCTTGAACCATCACCAAAACCATCTGCAGCTAATTTATTTAAACAAGGTGGACCATCTTTAAAAGCCTCTTCTACTTTAACAGCTTTATCTTTTTGAATAACTATTTCTCGTACTTGTTTTTCTGTCAAAGAAATTTTTTCATAATAATTGTAAAAATCTTCTAGCTTGATAGCTACACCCGATTCATCCATAGCATAACGTAAACCACGTGTACCGTTGTGATAAGGTAAATTTAAAAAGTTACCCGTGTCGCCACGCTCTACTAATATCTCTGTTTGTTTAGGAAATATCTCACTACCTCCAAAACCTAACGCTTCAGACATAGCCTTTAACTTTCCTTGCATTAAAACAGCAGGGATAAAATCTTTTGTAAATAAAAATAAATGTGCTCCACCAGATTTTGATCTAAAGGTTACTAATGGAAAGTTTTGTAATTTAATTGATTCGATTATTTTTTTATGGTCTAAAGCAGAATACTCATCTACATCTATACAACCCCATTTGCACAGATTTTTTTCATTAATAGGAATTACACCAAGCGCTGGGTCCTTACCATCTAAATGATCTTGCCACAACTTATCGGGGATAGGTTCTTTTTTAATAAATGCTTTACCAACCGCTTTACCTTTGTCGGTAGTTTCACCTGTTAATATTAATTGACCGTAGGCACTTTTGTTACCTTCAAAAATCTTTTTAAAATTGTCCATATAACTTATAATATTCTTTCTGATACTTTCTATTTTTCTCTTTATTCTTTTCTCGGTATGCTTCAGCATACCCTGATTCTTTTAACTTTCTCTTTTTATATTCTATCCCTTCGGGGCTGTCCATAAATAATTTTTTTTCTTCTTTTAATTTTTTATTTGTTTTTCTAAGTGCGTCTAAAGTTTTTTTTCTATAGTACCTAATTTGATATAATGAATCTCTTGATCTTATCATAGTTTTCTCCGTAGACCTAGCCTCGGGGGAAGCTAGGTCTACAACATAATTTAAAAGGGTACTGAACCCGAAGATTTAGTTTCTTCATCATTATGTTTATTTTTCACAGCACCGTCTCTAATCGATTCCGCAAAACTTTTAGCGGCCGCGTACAGATTTTTATCCTGTACTGGACCTACCTTAGAAATAGTCCAACCATACCAAGTTCCCTTGTCATTGGATTGTTCTACTGTCTTAAGGTTATACACGTGACTATATGAAGCCGGAGTAAACAAACCATTCTTTCCTTGTAGTTTGATACTGTTCATCATTGAGTTCCAATTACGACTAACTTTTAGTTGAGTCGATTTCATTTGAACTAATGCCGTCTGCATATCTTCCGTAAGCAGATAGTACGATGCAGTGTTCTCAAGATAATTACCGTTTGGTAATCTATCTTTGTATCCCGCATCTCTTGTAGTGTCATCAATGATACCACTGCTTACTGAATGTATATTAACCGGAGCAGATGTGCCCTGGCCTCTATCACTCCACTCAACATACTCTCGCTTGTAATAAGCTGGGATTATATTAAGTCCTTTTTCCCCATCATACGCCTGCTTAGTCACGGTATTAAATATCATACCTGCTTCGGCACCTTCAACATACTTTGCATCCCGTTTGTTTATCTCGGGCGATAGTTGTCCTAAGACCCTTAGGAATGGTAGTGCCATATCTTCAGCACTCATATTATCCAGACCAACATTAGAGTCTTCTTCAAACATACCTGCTAGAGCTATGCTTGTGTCTTCTTTTTTCTTGATTGCTTTTTCTTGTGTCATTTTTCGTTCTCCTTGTTTCACGATTTCCGGCTTATCTTGGTTTGATCTTTCACAAAAGTGTGAAAATAATCCGAGGGCATATCGAGGCCGGCCTCGATACGCTCTCTAAAGAGTGCTTTCAAAGTCATAGGTTCTACCTTCTGCTTCTGCGAAGGCTCAAAGCCTTCTTGCACTGCAAGTTCTAACAAATCGTTAGCCCTTGTATCCTCGCCCTTACCGAACTGAACAGCGACCTCATTTTTAATAAGATCACCTAGTCCGTTGTTACGAAGCCATTCATACGCTGATTCGACCGAGTCTTTTTTTACGGTACAGCTATAGGTTTTTTTAACCTCAACACCACTACCGTCAGCGAGTTTCAAAGATGCCAACCCTTGCTCTGCGAGCAAGTTAGGTATTATCTCTGAACTAATTTTGTCTGCTTTTTCTTTGTATTCTTTAACTTCCGCTTCAAGACTTTCAATTTTTTCTTGATGTGCTTGTAGCTCTTGGCAATACGAAGCCAATGTTTGTATGTCTGTTTTTTCTATCAGCTGTTGCTGGTCGTCTTCTAAATCGTCTAATGTTAAATTACTCATAATTCTTCTTTCTGATATAAGTCTATGTTTAGAGGATAGTATTTATACTCTTGTCTATCCCATTTCAAGAGATTAAATTGTCCATTCGTAGTATCACTTACTACTGCTGTGGATAACCCAATAATAGAAGGATCTCCCAAACATAAAATATAATCGTTTGGTTTAAAATCCTGTAAATTCTTTTTCATCTTACGCACAAAAGGACCTGCGCTATAAATAATATTGTCTTGTTTTGGTAAACAAATAACTAAGTAACCAAACTCGGATGCACTTAACACGTTTATATTAGGTGCAGGATGTTGTAATACATAAACAAAAGTTTCTTTAGGGTTCTCTACTTTAAATGCTAAAAAATCTGCTAGACTTCTAGGTTTATACAACTCAAATATTTTATTCTTCATTCTAAATCTTTCTTTAATTTTTATCTTGAATTTAATATAATTATGTTTATATATAAGTCAAGAAAGAATTTAAAAGAAAGTATAATTAATTATGATAGACCACTATAGATATAAAACTAAGCCCTACGACCACCAAAAACTAGCTTTAAAAAAATCTTGGGCAGCTAAAACATTTGCTTTGTTTATGGAGATGGGTACCGGTAAATCCAAGGTCCTCGTTGATAACATCGCTATGCTGTATGATCGAGGTGCTATTAAAGCTGCAGTAATCGTGGCCCCTAAAGGTGTGTACAAAAACTGGGACAGCATAGAGTTTCCCGTCCATTTACCGGACCACGTAGAACATACTAAAGTATTGTGGGAAGCCAACATTACTAAGAAAAAACAATTTGAGTTAGATAGTTTATTTAATGGTAAAGAAGACCTTAAGATATTGATAATTAACGTAGAAGCATTTTCTACAAAGAAAGGTCTGGACTTTGCTAGAAGTTTCCTTAACATATTCTTAGGGAAAGCCTTATTGGGAATTGACGAATCAACGACAATCAAGAATCCGACAGCTAAACGTACAAAAAATATTTTACAAATAGGGAATCTAGCGTCGTATCGAAGAATCTTAACTGGCTCCCCCGTTACCAAATCTCCCCTTGACCTTTTCAGTCAGTGTGAGTTTCTAGATCCATATCATTTAGAACATCAATCTTATTACAGTTTCCGTGCACGTTACGCAAATATGGTCAAGAGAAATTTTGGCGGTCGTTCAGTACAATTAGTTACGAGCTATAGACGTTTAGGTGAACTAGGTGATAAACTGGATAGTTTTTCTTATAGAGTTTTAAAAGAAGATTGTTTAGATTTACCTCCAAAAATATTTACTAAACGTATCGTCGAGTTAACTAAAGAACAACAAGATGTTTATGCACAAATGAAACAAATGGCTATGGCTTTTACTGAAGAAGGTAAAATTATGTCAACAGTAAATGTAATGACACAGCTAATGCGTCTACATCAAGTTACCTGTGGTCACTTCAAAGCTGATGATGGTACGGTTACACATTTAAAAAACAATCGTATTCAAGCATTAATGGATTGCATAGAAGAAACAGAAGGTAAGGTGATTATATGGGCAAATTATAGAGAAGACCTCAAATTTATAGTAACTGAGTTAAAAAAAGCTTACGGAGAAGCCTCTACAGTAGAATATCACGGCGGGGTGGACCCTACCCTCCGTCAAGAAGGAATTACTCGATTTCAAGACGTTAAGGGCCCTGCACGCTTCTTTGTCGGAAATGCTCAAACCGGTGGGTACGGAATCACCCTTACTGCTGCCAACACCGTAATTTACTATTCTAACAACTATGATTTAGAAAAAAGACTACAATCAGAAGATCGGGCCCATCGTATCGGCCAGACTGGCAGTGTATTGTACATAGACTTAATAGCAGAAAAGACTATAGATGAGAAAATAGTTAAAGCACTTAGAACAAAGGTAAACATTGCTAATGAAATTATGGGCGAAGATCTTAAAGATTGGATCTAAAGTAGAAGCGGGGAATAATTTACTCGGTCTGCTATTCGTTCTGCTGTCAATATTTGTTTTCTTGAATTTTCCTTCGTACTAGAACAATGTATCCAACCTGAGTTTGGATCTACGCCATCATAGAACTCTAATATCAATTGATCAAAATCACAATGATCCGCGATCCACGTTGCAAGCTCCTTGTTATCTACAGAATGTATTTCAAAGTCTGCAGCCTCACCCCGGGCGTGTTGTGAGTTAACCGAAGAACCAATAGCCTCGCACAACGTAGGGCTGCGATAGCCTGAGGATATCATAACCGGCTTACCAAAATGCTCGCGCACTGGTTGCAGGATAGTTTTCGCTAGGTGAATAAGATTTTCCACGTGTTCGCTAACCGGTACATTATGTATACCTTTGCGGGTCGCGGTCTGTGATTTAGTTAGCTCAGCTAATGTAAAATTGTTTGATAGATTCATTAGAAACCTCTAAAAGCGCTTTGAATGCCACTAGCATTATTATAGTTTGTATTCATATTCATACCTTCAGTATTAAGTTGTCCTGGTTGCATATTATCTGTCCCCGTTGTAGGAGCAAGGTTTTGATTTTGATTAAAATCGTAAAATTCAGGTTGAAGCTGTTGACCTGGGTTACCGATAAGTTGTTGTCGAAGTTCGTTTGGTGAAGCTGTGAAGCTGTTGATCTGGTCATAACCCGACGTGCCTGGTTGTGGCATAATCATATTACCTATACCTACCCCTGATCCGTCAACTGGTTGTCCACCATTTATACCACCATTAATTGAACCAATAGGTAAAGCTCCCGGTATAGTTTCTGGTTGTTGTGGACCCATATACTCTTGAAATAAATCACCAACACCTGATAAAATTGAAGTAGAAAAAGCATCAGTATCAAAACCTGGTGTGCTTGGTTGCATCCCACCACCAACTGATACAGGTGGGGGTAACATTCCCGCAGTCTCAGGATTAAAACCACCACCAAACATAGAATCAAAAGTTGGTTGCATATTTAAATTCATAGGGGGTGGCGTATTAGTAGCAAAACCACTAAAGCCTGGATTGTTTCCTAATAAGTCAGCTAAATTAAGCATTGAATCAGGAACCCTTTGTGGTGTAACATTAGCCGTTCCATTACCTCTGGGTACAATGTCTGAAGCAACTTCACTCATATTAGGCATAGCGCCGTTACCGTGATTTGAAGCAGTGGGTGGTACTTTATTGGATGTAATTGCACTACTTATGCTAGGTGCACCAGTATTTAATTGACCTAATATTCCAGTATTCAGTTTCATTACATTGTTACCAATTCTATTAATTTTTCTATAACCATTAAACCTATAGCCCCCACTATAGATAATACTACCCAATAGATTTTGTCTATCTTGCCACCCAATGACTCTATGTCTTGATGTAGGTGTTTTACGTCACCTTTTAAATTGTTTAAATCTCTCTTCACGCCTGTTATGTGTCCTTGTAGTGAAATGATATGTTCTCTTTGTGTTTTTGGTTCCATAATTAACTTCCGAATACCGTATCGTTTGGTCCAAATACTTTGGATCCTTTGGCTTGGGTTAAAGCTGTATTGTTGGTTGCTGATCCCCCAAGACTATTTAAACCTAAGTTTAATGAAGGTAGTCTACTAGTAATTCCTTCAGTTGACAAGACTGTGTTTTCACCCGCAAACGGATTATTAAAATCTGGTAATTTATCACCAAACAATTTTAATTTATTATATTGAGCCGCTAATCGTCTAATAGTGTCTTTAGCTCTAGCATACGGACTGTTGTTTCCTAGCTCTCTAGCTTGATCTCTAAATGATTTCTCTATATTTTCTGATGGAATAAAAGGTTTAAACTGACCTTGAATAATACCTCTTAGTGCTTTGTTAGAAACTCTATCTTTAAATTCTCTTTTTAAATCACCTTCTTTAGCACCTAAAATCATAGCACCATAAAAATCTTTAGTCATATTTTTTTGTACTTGATATAAAGATTCATTGGCTAGTTTATACCTATCAACAATTTGTTCTGGTGTAACTACACCACCTTTTAATAATGGTGATGTAAACTCACGACGAGAATTGTTAATACCAGTTCTGTAATCAGCTATCTTATACTTCATTGTATCAACTGGATTAATGTCAACCGCTCTTAATCCTGCAATACCTGCAGCTTCTTTGGTAAAGTCGTATCGCTTACCGTATTTATCGGGTTGGTCAAAAATAGAATTAAACATTCTTTTAATAGTATTGGCTGATCCTGGAGTTTGCGCTTCGACTAAATGAAATAATCCTTTAGAAAAACGATCACCATACGGGGTTTGTTCTGTGTATAATCTTCTACCATCTCTAGTTCTACCATTTCTTACAAAGACATCGGTTAATGCTTGAGTCCAAATAGATTCACTAATAAATGGTGCGCCAAGTTCTGTAGTAGACTCAACTACACCTTGCATAAGATCTTCCATAACTGTGTCGTTGTCAGTTCTACCATCTGCTACGGCATTCATAATAGTTTTAAACGGTCGTATCATTGTATCATATGCATTAGCGTGAGAAAAATCTATATAAGTAAAGTTACCATCATTATCTTTAATAGGTACTAACGTTGAATTTTTAGACCAGTCAGGTACAAACCGTCTTAAAGCATCCATCTCTAAACCACTTACATTGTAAGCTGCTTTAAATGCTTCAACGGTTCCATATGGTATAGCTACTGCGGTAGCACCAAAACCAGCCATACGTTGCATACCGATAGACCTAAAAGGTTTAGTTTTTGTAAGAGGGTCTACATAATTAAATTCTTTAAAACCTTTACCAAGAATATTTATACTAGTTCTGATAATTTCTGCAGGGAAAGATACAAAGTTACCTATCGGTGCTTTTCTTAAATCTTTAATAAACTTAGAAACGTAATCATAGTTAGGTACGTTGTTACGAACAATGTTTGCGGCAGCTTCGTCTAAGTATTCTGTACCATTTTTAAAAGCCATACCTAAATCATTATCAGACGACTTAGCAAAAACATTTAAATCAATACCTGATTTTTCTAAGGCTTTACGTATACGAGAACGTTCTGCAGCAAATGTAAACATTTTCCAAAAATCATCTTCAGCGGTATATAAATCAGTTGCATATTCTTTACCTTTGTTTAATTTTTTACCTAAGTTCTGCATAACTTTATTAGTAAATTTAGTAGTACCAAAATCTACGTCATCAAGTAAATCTTCTAAGTCACCTAACCTGGCATTTTTATTTACCACACCAAGACGTAATAGTTCTCGGTATCTTTTGTTTGCAGCTTCACTACCTCTAGCACCTACTTGACTAAATGCACCCATCGCTTCATCAAGTGCTTCTTTATTCATTAAAGGCATAATACCGTTAGCTGAAGCAAAGGCTGTTGCTGAAATTAAATTTCGGAAATGTGTTACCGGAGATAAAACTGTTTTTGCTAACTGTGAAGTTGCTTTTGGATATAAAACAAAATTATTATAGAAGGTAGTAAATATATTATCTTTATCAAGAACTGTAGTCCAACCACTATTAACTTCTTCTAAAGCTTCTTGAATACCTTTACTTGACCATCTACCATTTAAAGGATTAACCGCTTCAATATTTAATTTACCACCAGGATTTGTTGCTAACATTTGTATAGCTTTTTCACCTACATTATTATCACCAAACACTGCCGCTGCTTCTCGTCTAGTATTAAACATTTGTTTACCAGCCATTGTATCGTAGAAGTCACCAAAGAATTGGTGCTTACGTCTAACCAAAGATAAATCACTTAAAGTAGATAAAATAGTTGCACTAGGGTCTTGTACTTTTCCAAATAAGTCTTCAATAACTTTTCTTGGTGTAAGTCCATTAACTAAAAGATCTTCACCGGCTTCACCAGCAACTTTGTTTAAAGGCAGCATAGGACTAGTCCAGTCTTTAATAGCTATGTCTTTTAGAAATCCAGTTTCATCTTGTAATAAAGGCACTGCTTCACCTTCAACTAAAAATTTGTTTTGTTTTTTAGAAGATACTAAAATACGTTCTACTTCGTATGCAGCTTGTTCATCGCTTATTGATTTACCAGTTCTTTTTAAAGCTAGTTGTTTAAACATTTCTTTAGCATTTGTAACTGCTTCAGCGGTAGGTTTAAAACCTTTTAACGCTTCACTATTTTTATTTCCAAAAATTCTATAAGTATCATCAACATAATCTAAAGCTTTAGTTTCAAAAGCAGTTTTAAATTTAGCAAAACGATTTAAAGTATCATCTGCAGCTTCTTTAGTAGATTTACCAAACCTAAAAACATTGCTTGCAATATCAGTAAAAGATCTATCCATTGTTCTTCTAGCTCTTTGTAATATTCTAATAACTTCTTCTGGGTCTTTTAATTTTGCTTTACGTAAAGCATCAAGAGACTCAACTGTCATATTACCTAAAGTAAAAGTAGCTCCTTCAGTTAAACCTTCTTTACTAAGAACAGGAGTAACTTTAGGTCCATCAGCACTTGATACTAAAGCATCATTAACAACTTTAGTAAGTGCGGTTCTTTCTTTTTGTATACCAATACCAAACTTTTGGCCCATTTGTCCGTACAACGCATCTATTTCTTTGTCTAGTTGTCGTTGCAGTTCTTGTGCTCCATTGGCATCTGCTGATCTTTTACCAACCATTACACGTTCCATTTCAAAAAACTCTTTAGTCTTTTTACCTTGTGGTGTCGTGTACTCTAAAATTTTATCAATCAAATCATTATTACGATTTAAATTATTACTTCTCTGTACCGCTTGTTTAATCGCGGTCCCCGTTCCACCGATAACGCCACCTAAAAATGCTGAGTCTAGACCAAACTTAACTCTATTCATCACGGTCCGCGCTGCATTATTCTCGTCGTTGTCAGCAAGTTGTGTTATTCCTATGTTAAAGGCATCTCCTAAAGTTCCAATACGTTCAGCATCACCTACAAATATAGCATCACTTGCACCAACACCACCTACACCGCCAAGTGTTTGTAACATACGACCTTTATTAGTTAATGTTTTTTCTAAAGCACCTTCGGTATTTTTAGTAAACTTGTAAAGTGTGCCTGCTTCTTTAGCTTCAATAGCAGTTCGTGCCATTCTTGAACCAGCTTTAAATGCAGCAGTGCCCGGTATACCCAAGTTAGTCATAATACGAGTAATTTTACCAGCCGTGGTTGCTTCAGCTCTTTCATCTAATGTTGTTAAATCATCAAACCACATTTCAATATCAGTTGCAGTATCTGTACCCGCACCTAAATCCATTAACGAGGCTCCTAAACTAAAAGCACCTTTTGGTATATCTAGAATACCTGCACCAATACCTGATAATATTGATTCAAACATTCCAACTCTACTATTACCGGAACTACTAGTCGGTTGATAAACTTTACCCCCAGGAGCTAAATAAACTCGACCACCTGTTTTTAATTGTACACGACCACCTTCTTTCATCATACCTATAGGATATGATTTTCCTGCTTTGTTTGGTTTAGATATTTCTTTACCAATTTCTAGACGATTTGTTACTCCAACAGATTCTTTAGATATTTGCCCTGGAGTTCTATATTGTTTGCCATACTTTAATACTTTGGCAGCCATAGAAATACCATCTGATTGAATTTTATTTATATCTTTAGAAAAATCATAGCCCATTTTTTTTAACATATCATCTCCGTGTTCTACATACATATCTTTTTTTAGTAAATCTGTAACTGCATCTGGATTTTTTTGAAATTTAGTTATGTGTCCAGCAGCTGAATTTAACCTACCATCCATTAAACGTAAGTTTGTAAAAGGCTCAACAGAAATAGTTTTTGCGTGGTCTACATCAATCCCTTTTAAACCTGCATCTTCCATAATTTTTTTATATGAAGCTGTCTTTCCTGTTAAAGGGTGTATAAATTTTTTTGCATTAGCTTTACTTTGTTGTCTATACATTGCATAAACTTCTTTAAAGTTTGGATCTTTTTTTATATCTAGACCTTCAAAACTTTTATTGTTGTATATTTTTCTATTTTTACCAACCCCATATAAATAACTTCCATCACCTAGTACTTCAACTTTATTACCACCTTGATCAATATGTTTATCAAACATTTTCTTTATTTTAAATTCAGTTGAAGTGTAATTTTTAAGTGTACCCATTACTTCTTTTGGACTTTTGTTTTTTAGTTTAACTAAATCACCTAATGTAGCTTGACTTTTTTCCAAACTAGCACTAGCCCCTGGTTGTGATGCATATCTTAAAGCTTTTTGATATTTTGTAAAATTTTCATAAGGCTCCATTGTTCTTGTTATTACTCCATCTTTTTTAAATGTTCTTCCAAGCAAACTATTTTTTACGTTACTATAACTAACGTTATGTTTTTTTGCTATATCTAGTACGTAATTTTTATATGCTATGGCAGGTTTATCTAGATCTATTAAGTCATCAAAAGATTGTCTAATAACAGAAGTGTTATTAGGTAAAGATGGAAAAGAAAAAGATTGTCCTTTTCTGGCTTGTGAACCCAACACCCTAGCTAAACCTCTGTTTTTGTCAAAAGGTATTCCTAAAAACGTTGAAACTTTACGATCATTTAAAATAACTTTTTCTTTAGTGCCAAGATTAATCACATCGTCTATAAGTCCACGTAATTCTTTTCTTGCGTCGCCTCTATCCGTTTTAACATATTGATTACCCGTGGGTCCTGTAGTCATTTTTTTATACAGGCTTTGGGCTAAAGGCTTGGCTGTTTTTAAAAACTTAGCAAATGTTAAAGGAATCATAGTAAGACCTATGTTTCTGCGTAGGCTAATGCTTCTTCATATCTATTAAAAGATTGTACTTGATTTGAAGAATTTTTTACAACAAACAAATCACCTGATGCGTTTTTAACGTCAGTATAAACTTTACCAACAGCCATTGTTTCTACGTCTAATTGATCTTTTTTATCATAAATAGCTGGAGAAACATCGTCAGTTTGATCGGTAGCTTGTAAAGCACGACGCGCTTCCAAAGCACTCTCATAGTTACCTTCGGCAACCATTTTTCTAATCATATCATCATCAGCCATCTCACTTGCAATTTCTTGTTCAATAATTGTACCTGATATTTGTTGTTGTAATTCTTTGTCTGCAGCAACTTCATTATTAACAGAAGTACCTGCAGCTGTTAAAGCTTCAGCGTATTCACCTTTTGCAACAAAAGGCGCTGCCTGTAGTAAAGCATTACTTACAGTACCATAATCAAATTGAGCACCTCCGCCCATAGCTTTATACATCATTTCAGCACGTTTCTCTCCATCACTCTTCATATCTTTATAGTTATCAGTTTCGGTATTAGCTGGTCCTTTTTCTATTTTTACTTTTTCTTTTTTATCACCACCAAATATACCATCTCTACCTGTCAAAGTTTCAAATTCATAATTCTCAGGACGGCTAAATAAATAATCACCTCCCATATAAAGTAAACCAGCTGGACTAATATCAGCAGCAAATTTACCACCAGTTTCTAACATCTGTAAAGCACGCATAGAATTTTCATCTGTATTTAATAAAGCACCTGCTGCTAAAGGACCCCCTATAGGCATTGAACCTATACCAACAGCTCTACCTGCCCTGCCTAACATTGCTTTTTTAGTTAAATTAAGTTTATCACCTCTTCCAACTTTAGTTATAAGTTCTCTACCTCCATCGTCAATTTTCCCTGCAACTTTTTTTATAATTTCACGACTACCATCGGCTGCCGTTCTAGTAGCCCCGGAGTATGTAGGAACTGTAACAGGTCCACTAGATCTAGGTTTAAATTTTGTTGTTTCTAAAACTTTATCTGGTCCATATTTTCTAGAGTTTCCTCTTATGTATTTATCAATACCTTTTATACCACCACCTCTAACAGCGTTGTAAAGTTGTCTTGCTCCAGGTGCGACCATACCTAAAATACCTTTACCAGCAGACCCTGCTAGTGAAAACAAATTATGTGCTTCTCTAACTTGACCATCTGGTCCTACTTTTTTATTAGCGTTATTACCAACACCATAACTTGCTTGAACATTACCACCTTTATTATATTTTAATCTAGAAGTAAGACCAACGCCGTGAGACTTACTAGCCTCGCCACCTAAACTAAACATTTTTCTTCTTAATATATTACTCATTATTGACCCATTCCAGAGATGGCTGCAAAAGGATTTGGTGCTGGGTTCATCATACCCGCGATCCCCGTTGCAAGACCCACTCCGCCTGTTAATAGACCTAAGATACCAGCTGTTGGACTAGTACCGCCTCCAGGGTTAGACGTAAATTGTGTTTGACCGTAACCACCTTTTAGTCCGGTTAATTGGTTACCCATAAAACTTAATCTTTCATATGGCTCGTAAGCTATTTGTCTTCTAGCTGCTCTATTTGTATCAAGAACTGTTTGCGCTTGCGCTTGTTGCTGTGCACCCATTTGACCGATACCACCAATTGATTGTGCCGCTAATGACGATTGTAAAGTACCTAAACCTTGTTGCATTTGAGACTGTGCACCTAAATTTTGCAATTGATTTTGCAATTGACCGGCTTGTGCTTGACCCGTTTGTAATTGATTTTGTTGTGCTTGTGAATATAAACCTTGATTCTGTTGTGCTTGTTGCATTGCTTGTGAACCCATACCCATTTGTTGTTGATATGCTTGCGCCGCTTGTTGCTGTGCATTTGTGTAACCGGCAGTTCTAAGTTGAGCTCCAGCTAACGCTGAACCTAACGCACCAGAAGAAGCTAGTTGTCCTTCAGCTACACCAAAACGACCACCACCAAAAGCGTTACCAGCACTAGCACCAAGTTGTGCCTGCTGTTGTGCTAATTGATTTGCCATATCCGCTTGCGTTGCATCAATAATTTCTTGTTGATACGGAGACATAAATTGTGAATAAGCATTAGCACCAGTATAACCTTCCGCTGCTGTTGTATATTGATCACTTGCACCTTGGCCGTCTATCGCTGCTTGTCCGGCTAAGTCTCCATAATTCGCTGCACTAGCAATAGCACCTGCACTAGGAGAAGCTGCTGCAGTGCCGTCTGGGTTTAATAATAAATTTTGTGCCGCGCCACTTGCAGTAGTTGCGTTGTCTAAGTATTGTTGATAACCAGCAATACCACTACCATCACTACCGCCGGTTGGCATATCAAATGTTCCGGTAGTTGAGTTATAAGTTAAAGATTCGTTTGGACCTAATGCACCTGATTGGCGCATTTGCATTTCCATAGCTATTTTTTGAGCATCATTTTGCTTAGCAACTTCTGGAACCAAATTATCTTGTGGTATAGGAGTATTACCAGCTACAGCTAAATCGGGAGCGTATGAAGATACTAATGCTTCATAATAAGGATTATCTTGATTTACTGTAATTGACTCAGCGGGTAAGTCTTCTCTAGCTTTTACAAGATCTTTTACAGTTTCTGCATAACCACCATCCTCAAAACCTGCACGACCACCGGTTGCAAATTGATTTTCATTAAAAGGACCGTTTGGAACAAGTTCTATATTGCCTGGATCAAACATTAAATCAAATTTTTCTATAATGTCTGGTGTTGCATCATAGTCATAACCATATTCATTCATTAAAGTGTCGACTAATCTTTGGTAAAGTGGTGGTGACATTATACTTGTGCCTCTAAGTTGTTCATCATATCATACATCTTTTG
>Ga0308024_1000206_pt1 | contig 25893 bp, 24 predicted proteins | sample Neamet420_FD_201295 | JGI IMG/M metagenome (GOLD analysis project Ga0308024, IMG submission 201295) | Marine microbial communities from water near the shore, Antarctic Ocean - #420 | ecosystem: Environmental > Aquatic > Marine > Unclassified | place: Southern Ocean | collected 2014-10-03
TCTCGATTCAAAGCGGACACCTCGATGATGCCCATGGCTGGCTAAGCCAACTCTCTCGCGGACAGCCTCGACTCGAGGTGCTCTTTACGACGATTGAGTCTTCACTGCTTATTCAGGAAGGGCATCCCGATGCCGCCGAGCAGCTTCTTAACACTGCTCTAAATAAATTCCCGAACGAGACGGACCTACTTTTCGCACGCGTCTTATATTACGACTCACAAAGCAACCCAGACGGATCCGAGCGCGATCTAAAGCAGATTATTATCATGCAGCCCGAAGATTCCCGCGCGCTGAACCACCTCGGCTATATGCTCGCCGATCAGACCACACGCCATGAAGAGGCGCTGGAGTTAATAGAACGCGCCATCGCAATCTCTCCCGGCGAACCCGCCATCATCGACAGTCTCGGTTGGGCTCTGTATAAAGTTGGCCGCCATGAAGAAGCTCTGTTGCAGATGCGCCGCGCTTTCGCCGCCTTCCCCGACGACGAGGTGGCCTCCCACCTTGGCGAGGTACTTTGGGCATTGGAACGTTTTGATGAAGCCATGCGCGTCTGGCAAGATGCGCTCGAGACCGAACCTGAAAGCCCGCTCATAGCCGAGGCAATGAAAAGACTGCAAGTCGCAGAATGAATATCAGACCCAAGCAGGACTATTCATTGAGGGCGATGAGCCGAACAGCCACAGGCTTGCTGCTCGCCACAGCGCTTCTTTCAGCCTGCGCTGTCATAGCCCCTCCCGCCGAGGAAAACAGCGACTGGGCACGCCAACGTGACCAACTGCAGGATCTTGATTCCTGGGAGCTAAGCGGTCGGGTGAATGTTCGCTACGACAATGAATCGCATACGCCACGCATCATTTGGCTGCAACAGAACGTCGAGTACCACATACGCCTTTGGGGCACATTTAATGCGGGCAACACGCTAATCGTCGGCCGCCCCGGCTACGTAACTCTGGAAAACGATGGCGAGACAGTCGATGCTAGCAGCCCGGAAGAACTTATTCTGAGGCAGATGGGCTACGAACTGCCCGTATCACAACTGAATTATTGGATTAAGGGCCTCCCCTCCCCCGATTCCGAAGCACAACTAAGCTTCAATGAACTAAACCAGCTCACCACTATTGAACAGGCAGACTGGACCATCAACTTGAGTGATATGCGCCAATACGGACCGATTAGCCTTCCGCGCCGTGTAGAGCTAACACGGCCGCGCAACGATATTTGGCTACGTTTTATCGGACTCAACTGGACCACCGACGCATTGGCCGACGAGCTTGCTAAAGAATAAATAGAAAAAATAGACTGATGACTAAGCAATCCACCCAATTCCTGGCACCCGCCAAGCTGAACCTGTTCCTGCATATCACCGGACGTCGGAAAGATGGCTATCACGAGTTGCAGACCGTGTTCCAGCTGCTGAATTTCGGCGATCGGATGGCATTTGAGGTGAGTAACGACGGTATACTCAGCCTGCACCTGTCCTCAAGCGAGAGCGTCAAGACCGACACCCCTCTGGAGAACAACCTGGTAACTAGCGCCGCTCAACTACTAAGACTAGAAGCAGGAAATCCGTTGCTTGGAGCTAGCATTAGCCTACAAAAACGACTTCCAAGTGGAGCTGGTCTAGGCGGAGGAAGCTCGAATGCTGCCATCTGCTTGGCGGCCTTAAACCAACTCTGGGAGCTAAATCTAAGCACTGACGAGCTCTGCAAGATCGGCGTCAAACTAGGTGCGGATGTGCCCGTATTCATACGCGGAAAATCGGCCTGGGCCGAGGGAATTGGAGAACGGCTCAGCCCTGTAGAATTGGGGGATAGCTGGTATCTGGTGGTATCTCCCAAATGTTCCGTCTCGACCGTAGAGGTTTTTTGTCATGAACATTTGACACGGAACTCTCCAGCCATCAAAATGGCCGACTTTCTGGAAGGCAGCGCCCGAAATGACTGTGAATCAGTCACTCGAAAACTGTATCCAGAGGTAGATCAAGCATTCGAAATTTTGGCTAGATTCGCCGATTTCAGGATGACCGGAACAGGCTCAAGTCTTTTTGCCAGCTTCAGCAGTGAAGCAGCTGCCAAGGAAGTGCTGAATGCACTGCCGGACAATCTACCGGGATTTGTTGCCAAGGGCATCGATTCTCTAGAACAAGATTACAGTTAGAAGACAAATTATTGGGGTGTCGCCAAGTGGTAAGGCACAAGGTTTTGATCCTTGCATGCGTTGGTTCGAATCCAGCCACCCCAGCCATTTTCTAAGACACTTGCAGAACAAAGTAGAGCTAATAGAAGTAGCTGTCTTTTTAAAAGTATTTATACCAAATAGAACGATTCATCCCTAACTGCGTGCACTGACACTAATAGGAACTCACCGTGCCAAATAATTTGATGGTCTTTACGGGCAATGCCAACCCTGAATTGGCAGACAATATTGCCAAGCATATCGGTATTCCTCTGGGCTATGCGAGCATTAGCAAATTCAGCGATGGTGAAATTTCTGTAGAGCTCAACGAGAACGTCCGCGGCAAGGACGTATTCCTCATTCAGCCTACTTGCGCACCAACCAACGACAGTATCATGGAATTGTTGTTGATGGCCGACGCACTGCATCGCGCATCGGCAAATAGAATTACAGCGGTAATTCCCTACTTCGGTTATGCGAGACAAGATCGCCGCGTTCGATCGGCACGCGTTGCCATTAGCGCCAAGGTAGTTGCCGACATGATCGGTACGGTGGGCGTGAACCGCGTACTCACTGTTGATTTGCACGCCGAACAAATACAGGGCTTTTTCAATATTCCAGTGGACAACGTCTACGGCTCACCGGTACTAACCGACGATATCGAGCGGCAAAAGTACGAGAACCTGATAGTGGTCTCGCCAGACATCGGCGGCGTGGTTAGAGCACGTGCTGTTGCCAAGCAACTGAACGTGGATCTCGCTATTATCGATAAACGCCGACCAGCCGCGAACGTAGCGCAGGTCATGAACATCATCGGTGACGTAGAAGGACGCAGTTGTCTTATCGTCGACGACATGGTCGACACAGCAGGCACTCTCTGCAAAGCCGCCGACGCGCTAAAAGAACACGGCGCCGCGAAGGTAATGGCCTACTGTACGCACCCGGTACTATCTGGCCCGGCAATCGAGAACATAGAAAATTCAAGCCTCGACTCATTGGTAGTCACCGATACGATTCCACTGAGCGAAGTAGCAAAAAATTGTAAGCGCATACGACAGCTATCCATGGCTAAATTACTAGCCGAGTCTATTCGTCGTGTGAGCAATGAAGAATCCATAAGCGCGATGTTCGACAACACTTAAAGTTGTCAGCCTCGAGCGGATACACAATGGTCAGTGATAGATTCGCTATCAATTGATCTTTATAAACACTGTAATTAGCCGGTCGCAAGCTAACTACAGCGCTTCTTAGGAGAGACATATGTCTGCTGAAGAATTTGAGTTGAACTGCACAGTTCGAACGGACTTAGGGAAAGGTGCGAGCCGCCGCCTACGCCGTTTGAATGACGACATTCCCGCTGTACTTTATGGTGGCGGTGAAGACCCCGTTTCCTTAACGATCGCCCACAAGGATATAGCTAAGGCCACTGAAAATGAGGCATTCTTTTCACACATTATTACGTTGAATGTAGGGAAGAAGAAGCAAAAGGCCGTTATTAAGGCATTGCAGCGTCATCCTGCTCGAGCCATTCTCATGCATGCTGACTTCCAGCGCGTGAGCGATAAGGTCGAGATTACGGTTAATGTACCAATTCACTTCCTCAACGAAGATAAGTGTGCGGGCGTTAAAACTGGCGGCGGAAGCATCATCAAGACATTGAATGAGATTGAAATTCACTGCTTCCCGAAAGACCTACCAGAATTTATCGAAGTCGATATGATACTGCTGGAAATCGGCGACGCTGTTCACCTTTCAGAGATCACATTACCGACAGGCGTAGCGAGTGTTGCTCTTGCTTCTAGTAACGATCTTACCGTTGCCACAGTGCAAGCGCCTAGAGCGGAAGTCGAAGAAGCGGCAACGGCACCTGATGCACCTGATGCACCTGAGTCAGAAGCTGGCAGCGATGATACTGAAGAGAAGGAAGACTAGTCCTGTTTTTTAGGCTAGCCCTAAAATCTTATGACAGGAAATTCCTTAAAACTTATTGTGGGTCTGGGTAATCCAGGCTCGCAATATGGCTCCAACCGGCACAATGCCGGTGTCATCTTTCTCCACCATCTTGCCAAGAGCTATTCTGGCAGCTTGCGTGGAGAGAGTAAGTTTTTCGGCGAATTCGGCAGCATCAATATTGCTGGTGACGACATCAAACTCCTATTCCCGACTACGTTCATGAATAACAGCGGCAAGTCTGTAGCTGCCGTATGCAAATTCTATAAGATCGAGCCCGAGAATATGTTGGTCGCCTACGACGAGATCGATTTCGAAGTGGGCGTCACACGTTTCAAACATGGCGGTGGTCACGGCGGTCACAATGGCATCCGCGACATTATTAACGCACTCGGCAATCAACGAGATTTCTATCGACTGCGCATCGGTGTGGGACATCCGGGTGACAAGTCCATGGTCGCGAACTATGTACTTGGCAACCCCTCCAGATCGGAAGCCGATGTCATCATGTCAGATATAGAAGATGCTATTCAGGTAACCCCGAAAGCAGTTAAAGGCGATTGGGAAGAAGCCATGCGCCTGTTGCATACCTAATGCTCAATACTTAACAGATCAAATAGAGACAAGTAATGGCAGTAAAATGTGGAATCGTCGGACTACCCAACGTGGGCAAGTCAACGCTGTTTAATGCGCTAACCAAGGCCGGCATCGCTGCGGAGAATTTTCCGTTCTGCACCATCGAGCCCAACTCCGGCATCGTCTCTATCCCTGACACGCGGCTAGACAAGCTCGCCGCGATCGTCGATCCGCAGAAGATCATACCAACCACGATGGAATTTACCGACATCGCCGGCTTAGTCGCAGGCGCATCCAAAGGTGAGGGCCTAGGCAATCAGTTCCTCGCGAACATCCGCGAATGCGATGCGATCTCACACGTAGTGCGCTGCTTCGAAGACAGCAACGTAACCCACGTGTCAGACAAGATAGACCCAGCCTCAGACATAGAGACCATCAACACCGAGCTCGCGCTGTCCGATCTTGAGAGCGTCGATAAGACTCTCGATAGGGCATCCAAAGTAGCTAGGAGCGGCGACAAAGATGCACAGCGTCAGGTAATTGTATTAGAGAAGGTGAAGGCACATCTGGATGAGGCGAAGCAGGTTCGCTCGCTGAACCTAACAGAAGAAGAACTAGCCGACCTATATAGCCTGCACCTACTCACCGTTAAGCCGGTCATGTACATCGCCAATGTCGATGAGGAAGGGTTCGAGAACAATCCACACCTAGACACAGTGATAGCCATCGCCAAAGAAGAGGGCGCTATAGTAGTAGCGATCTGCAACAAGCTAGAAGCCGAGATCGCCGAGCTAGAAGACGATGAACGAATAGAGTTCCTAGAAGACCTAGGCATGATCGAGCCCGGCCTAGACCGCGTAATCCGTGCCGGCTACACCCTACTCGGCCTGCAGACCTATTTTACCGCCGGAGTAAAGGAAGTAAGAGCCTGGACAGTAAAACAAGGCGCCACGGCCCCACAGGCCGCCGCAGTAATCCACACCGACTTCGAGAAGGGCTTCATAAGAGCAGAAATAACGGCCTATCAGGACTTCGTGGACAATAACGGTGAGAACGGCGCTAAAGACGCCGGAAAATGGCGCCTCGAAGGCAAAGAGTACATCGTCCAAGACGGCGACGTGATCCACTTCAGGTTCAACGTCTAACTTGACAAACACCCCCGAAATGTCGAAAATTCGCGGCCTTTCGGGATCAAGACGATTGCAGTTACGAAGAACGAAATTTTTTTCGTAGCGAGATTTTCGAGAATGCGTTAGATATAGGTTTTATTTCCCGTTTCACGCGCAGGTGTATACACATACATCGAGCATAAAATGGGAAATGAAATTTGCAGATGACGTGCTATCGGAAGCCATAGTAAAAATTTTGGCAATGTAGCTCAGCTGGTTAGAGCACAGCATTCATAATGCTGGGGTCGGTGGTTCAAGTCCACCCATTGCTACCATAAGATCAAGCACTTAGAGACTTTCTCTAGGTGCTTTTTTATTTAGGTAAGCACAGGGTAAGCATAAGAGCGTCTTTAAAGCTATTTTGGTGAATGTTAATAGGGTGTAAAGCAATGTCCTACACTTGTTACCCAATCGTCAACCCAAGAGCTAACTTGTTACCCCGCGTCATAGAGCTGCTACTCAAGATACCCCCCACCCCCTGTTTCCCATCAACCGCCCAGCCAGCACCCCACCCTGAGGGCGCATTGCGATATTTCAGGATGGCGCTTCATATATTCTTTCCGGCTATTATCGATTGTTATTAAAGATAGAAATGTTTATTAATGCTGGAGATATACGTTCCACTGAATTATTTAAACAGGGAATTCTTACAAACTGGTAAGCCGGCGCCTAGTGAATAAATAAAGCACTCCGTATTTTGGCTGAATCCATAACAATGTAGAAAGCAAATGAATCTGAGAATCGTATCTTTATTAAGTGCATTGTTGCTAGGTGCTTGTGGCAGCGAATCTGGTCACAGCCAAATTTCAAGACACTGAGGACTGTGGCCAAGTAATAAAAGGGGTCAGAGTAAAAATAGAATACTTTTAAGTTTGGTTGCAGCAGTCTTGCTGGGACGGAAGAATCCAAAAATCCTTAGGATTGTTTGTCTCCAGCGATCTTCTAAATTCTCTAAACAAGGTACTTACACATGAGCACGCCACAGCAAGAAGTAGAGCAAGCATTAGGAATGGACGGTAAGCGCAAGCCATTCAACTGGATGTGGTTAGTACTGGTCGCTATGGTTGGTGGTGGTATCTATTTCCTGCAGCAGGAACCACCGGTGCAGCTAGTTGAATACGTAACGCAGACACCAACACGGGGAGAGTTACAGGTTACGGTCACAGCCACAGGAACTTTGCAGCCAACAAAGCAGGTTGATATTGGCAGCGAAGTTTCCGGCATCATTGAAAATGTGTTAGTGGATTTCAATGACAAGGTGACAGTGGGGCAGATCATGGCCCAGTTGGATACCCAGACCCTGGAAGCAAGACTTACTTCTGCACGTGCCTCATTGCAGAGCGCTGAGGCGTCACTGGCACAGGCTCAGGCAACTGTGATCGAAGTTGACGCAAAGGCTCGGCGCTCGAAAGAGCTTGCCGAGCGTGATCTGCTCTCACTGCAGGCCCTAGAAGCTGATGAAGCTGCTTCTCTAAGGGCGATAGCATCGGTTGCCGGTGCCGAGGCTCAAGTGACTTCAGCAAAAGCTGCACTGAATGAATCTGAGACATCGTTAGCGAAAGCAGTTATCAGATCACCAATTGACGGCATCATCATTTCCCGTGAAGTGGATCCTGGCCAGACTATGGCTGCATCCTTCCAGACGCCGGTAATGTTCATCGTAGCTGAAGACCTGGCCCACATGGTGCTGAACCTGGACATCGATGAGGCTGATATTGGTCAGGTCAGGGAGGGACAGAAGGCCACATTTCGGGTTGATGCCTATCCCAGAACAGAATTCACAGCGGAAATCATTTCCGTTCGCTTTAACCCCCTCAAAGTAAACAACATCGTAACTTACGAAACCGTGCTTAGTGTCAGTAATCCGGAATTGCTGTTGCGCCCGGGTATGACAGCAACGGCTGAAATCCTTATCGAAGAAACTTCGGAAGTGCTATTAGTACCGAACCGCTCTCTGCGTTTTCTGCCTCCTGACGAGCTGGTCGCGCAGCTTGCTGCAGAAGGAGACAACGTTTGGGTGCTTGAAAACGGGCAGCCAAGGCCGGTGCCGGTGACGATAGGTCTTAGCGACGGAGAGTTCACCGAAATAAAGTCAGACTCACTATCGGCAGATGCAGTGCTCATCGTTGATATTGTCAGGGAAGCAAGGTCTACGTTACCAGGCGGGAGCCCGTTCGGATGAGCGGATCGCAATTGAGCCAGTCTCGGGGCAGAGAGGCGCTGGCGATAGATGCTGCGGATTCAGCTGAAAAAGTACCTACCATCCGCTTGCAACAGCTTCTGCGCAGTTACGGACACGGAGAGTCAGAAGTGATTGCCCTGAACAGCATCGATTTCACAGTACAAAAGGGAGAGTTTGTTGCCTTGATGGGGCCATCCGGGGCGGGCAAGTCCACCTGTCTGAATATGTTGGGTTGTCTTGATCGTCCTACTAGCGGGCATTATTTTTTCCAGGGCGTCGACGTCGCCTACTTGTCAGGTGAACAACGGGCACTGTTGCGGCGTCATTTTATCGGCTTCGTATTTCAGGGGTTCAACCTGCTGAATCGCACGACTGCACTCGAGAACGTGGAATTGCCACTGATATACCGGCGGGTCCCGGCTAAAGAACGTCATCGCCGTGCGCACGAGGCATTGGAAAAAGTAGGACTGAGTGGGCGCGAAAAACATACACCGGGAGAGTTGTCCGGTGGACAGCAGCAGAGAGTGGCAATAGCCCGTGCCATTGTGACAGATCCCGCATTGATGCTTGCCGATGAGCCAACCGGAAATCTTGACACTGCCATGAGTCAGGAAATCTTACGCCTGCTAACGCAGCTGAATCAGGAGCAGGGGCTTACCATTGTGATGGTGACCCATGAAGCTGACATAGCCGCAATCGCGCAGCGTGAAGTCCATTTTCTGGATGGGCGCATAGCGACCGACACCACTCGAAGGGAGCAGTCGGAATGATGTTAAATGCCATTTTGCTGGCATTTCGTGCCTTGCGCCGCAATGTTATGCGCTCCCTGCTCACCATGCTTGGTATTGTGATCGGAGTGGCGGCGGTTATCGCCGTGGCAACTCTGGGGGCCGGTGCCAGTGATAGCATCACCTCGCAAGTATCCAGTCTCGGTGACAAGTTGCTGTTCATTGCTCCTGGCACCGATCAGCGTGGTCCGGAAGGCGGATCCGCCATCAGGCAATTTACTCGCAGGGATGCAGATGCTTTGGAAAGCAACATTTTCGGAATAGAAGATGTATCACCTACGGTTTCGAAGCAGGTTACGACGGTTTACGGCAATAGTAATTGGTCTACTTCTGTCACCGGTATTACTGCGGAGTATTTCCCGGTGCGTAATGCCAGTGTGATTCGCGGCAATGATTTTTCCGAACAACAATATCAGAGCGGGCGTCTGACCTGTATTTTGGGTAAAACCGTACGTGAGGAATTGTTTGGTGCGGTTGACCCCGTAGGAAGCACCATTCGTATTGGTATAGCCACTTGCCAAGTCATCGGAGAACTGGAATCAAAAGGACAAGCTGGCCCGGGTAATGATCAGGACAATATCATTCTAGCGCCGCTGCGTGCTGTGCAAATCCGCTTGATCGGCAATGAAAACATAACCGCTATTGCGGCTTCCGTGAGTTCGGGCGCAAGCAATACGGAAGTCAGATTGAGGATTGAAGAACTGATGCGCGAGCGTCGCAATATTCGAGAGACGGATGTTGATGATTTCCGCGTGCTGGATCCCGCCGAGATTGCCGGCGTGCTTGAAGATGTGACCGGTATATTGACTCTTTTCCTGAGCGCCATTGCAGGAGTTAGCCTACTGGTGGGCGGCATCGGCATCATGAACATCATGTTGGTGTCGGTAACTGAACGCACTCGGGAAATAGGTATACGACTGGCCATTGGTGCGCTGGGAAAAGAAGTGCTAACGCAATTTTTAGTGGAGTCTGTGATCCTGACTACGCTGGGAGGCTGCATCGGAATATTTATTGGCTTAACAGGTTCCTATGCAGGGGCGGTGTATATGGGTTTCGATTTTATTATTGATCCAAATATTTTGATGGGCGCTTTTGCATTTTCGGCTCTAGTCGGAGTGGTGTTTGGGTATGTTCCGGCACGACGTGCGGCGCGCCTCGATCCGATTGAAGCGTTACGCCACGAATAACATTCCAGATATTGAGAATAGCTGGTTGCTCAGTGATGGCTCAGCTCGAGCCTGGTTAGATGGAGATGGAGCACTGCCGGTACTGCCTACAGCCGCAGGATACCTGGCAATTGAAATAGTCTGATGTATGAATAAATGGGGTTAGAGTAGAAATCAGATACGAGAATATCGGATTATATAAAAGAGATGTGTAAACCAACCAAGTATATAATCGTTATATTATATTGTTACCAAACATGGATAAATAACACATGAAATTAATATTTCAAAAATCAGCAATAATTTTGTTTTCTGGATTATTAATATCCAGTAGCTATGCAGGTGTATTGCGAGATTTTTTTATCTCTAACTTTGTTGATATGAGAGGATATCGATATTGTGAACTACTATTTCAGTTTGATGATAGAACTGAAGTTTGGGGGACACAAGGATTAAATCAGTGTCCTCAAACTGATTGGAATGAATTAGATTTGGATCGTATAAAATCATCGAACAATGCAACTAACCTTATTGCGAACGGACCAAGATACTTTGTAGTAAATTCTTCGATTGATATGGATTTGCCAGATGAATCAACAAGGAAATTCGGGAATTTAGAGATGCGAAAATTGGCAACTGTTGGAATGCTTGATATAGAGCGGAGTTTTACGGAAATTTCCGTCTATAGAAATAATATTTGGATATTTAAGGAAGATGAACAAATATATTTATTGATAGATACTGACGGTAGTGAATACATAATGCAGTCATATTCGTTAGTTATAGACGCTTCAATGGAGGAGTCTAAGTTAAGCAATCTAGAGGAAAAACTAAATCTTCCAGTCGGATGGAGGTATGAAACTAGAGTGTTAGACAGTGAATTACGGGTTCCAGCAAATGGAGAAGCAATAGTTCTGCGGGATAATCGTGGCAATACATATCAAAAAATCATTCATATAGATTAATGTAAAAATATTTACTTATGAAAACACCCAAGAAATCTGGTTATATTATTTACTGTCGAGTAATACAAATCAGCAATTGAGATGTACATGGAATATAGAAGAAATGATGTTGGTAATGGATACATTACAGCAGGTAGATTTAGCACTATCACTTCTCAACTAAAGCACTTTTCGAAGTTTGCACACAAAGATACTGTACTTACTGATTTATCACGTAAATCAATGAAGAAATACCACTCAACAAGAAAGTCTCAAACAAGAAATACAGTTGCTAATGCAACATTACTAAATGAACAAGCGAGTATTAATGCACTTATCAAGTGGTTATGGAAAGAAGGGTACATACACTTTGATAGTTTTGATTTTGAGAGAATTACACCAGAAACAAATTTAGATAACAGTAGAAGAAACAATTTTACAGATGATGAATACAGAATGTCATTTTCATTCTTACTGACGATCATCGCTTTGACTTTATGGGCTTTACAGACAAAGTAGCCTGGCTTGAAACACCAAATCTGGACAGGCTAGCCAGTGAGGGAGCCTATTTTCCAAACACTTATGTTACCACTTCGCTATGCTCGCCTTCCCGCGCGTCGATTCTAACTGGCCTTTACTCGCACACTCACACGGTAATCGACAACGCGTCGCCAGATCCTGGCAATCTCACCTTTTTTCCGGAGTATCTGCAAAACTCAGGTTATCAGACCAGCTATTTCGGAAAGTGGCATATGGGGAATCACAGTGACGAGCCACAGCCGGGATTTGATCACTGGGAAAGTTTTCGAGGACAAGGTGTCTATTACGGCGCTACACTTAATATCAATGGCGAACACACGACCTATGACGAGGCTACGTATATCACCGATGTCTTAACCGAGCATGCAGTGGAGTGGCTTGATTCGGACTATAGATTGGTGCCCAGAAGAGGACTTGAACCTCCACGACCTTGCGATCACTAGCACCTGAAGCTAGCGTGTCTACCAATTCCACCACCTGGGCATATTCTTAGATGGGTCCGGTCTCGAAATGGCCGGAGCGCAACTTTAACGAGAGCCATTGGGTCTGTCAATGTGATAAAAGGGAGTAGATTTAATTTTTTGGCTAGTAGTAAAGTGGCTTCGCTATAGTATGGATGATGGCGAGCCTTAGGGCCATTTCAACCCTGTGGGGCGCCCTGTAAAGCGGGCGTCCAAAAAATCCTACGCATATAGTGAGCCCCCACGACCTTGCGATCACTAGCACCTGAAGCTAGCGTGTCTATCAATTCCACCACTTGGGCATATTCTTAGATGGATTCGGCCTTATTTCGACCGGAGCGCAACTCTATCTAGAGCCATCGAGCCTGTCAGTACCATGGTTTCCCCTGTCCCTAGTGACTGTTGTCACATACTTTGCAGATCGCTAGGTGTATAATGATTCTTTCTTATTTCTAGTATCCTTCCTTAATGTCTAAAACCCCAAAATCTAAAGATCCCCACGCGCAGCGTGAGGCTGAAAACTACGCCAATCCCATTCCCAGCCGGGAATTTATTCTTCAGCTGTTAGAGCAGATAGGTGAGCCAATCGGCCATCTGGCGCTTTGTGAGCAGATGAAATTAACTTCCGAGGAGCAGATCGAGGCGTTACGTCGGCGACTGATCGCGATGAGTCGTGATGGTCAGATCATCAGCAATCGGCGAGGCCTATTCGGCTTGGCTGCGCATATGGATCTGCTCAAGGGTCGTATCCAGGGAAACAAAGACGGCTATGGATTCTTTATTCCTGAAGATGGCTCCGGTGACATGTTCCTCGGTACGCGTGAGATGGAGAAATTATTCGATGGCGATGAGGTGCTTGCGCGGCATTCCGGGTTCGATAATCGTGGCCGGCGCGAAGGCATGGTCGTCGAGATACTCAAGCGCCGCTTCGAGCAGATAGTTGGTCGCTACTACCGTGAAGATGGATTCGGCATTCTGGTTCCCGATAGCAAACGAGTGAGCCATGAGATTTTGATTCCAGATCAGAATGCGGGCAGCGCAGAAGATGGTCAGTTCGTCGTCGCGGAAATTACCGAATATCCTAGCAAGCGACGCAAAGCGGTCGCGAAAATTGTCGAGGTTCTCGGCGACAGTACGACTCCCGGTTTAGAAATAGAAGTAGCTGTGCGCAGTCACGATATTCCCCATGTCTGGCCTTCCTCTGTAGAGAAAGAAACCTACCGTTTTTCGGAAGAGGTCGGCGAGGCTGATCTTCAGGGGCGCGCCGATTTGCGTGACATCCCATTCGTTACCATAGATGGCGAAGACGCGAAAGATTTCGATGATGCGGTGTTTGCGCGGCAGCATAAAGGGGGTGGCTGGACACTCTTCGTTGCGATCGCCGATGTCTCACACTACGTGAAGATCGGGAGCGCGCTAGATGAAGAAGCTATTACGCGAGCGACCTCTGTCTATTTTCCGGGCCACGTGATTCCCATGTTGCCCGAAAAACTTTCCAATGGCCTCTGCTCATTGAAGCCCAAAGTCGACAGACTGACGATGGTGTGCGAGATGGAGATATCGGCAAGTGGTGAGATGACTAACTACAGTTTTTATGAGGGAGTTATTCATTCCCATGGGCGCATGACCTACAACGAAGTTTCCGATATCGTCGAACTTGCTGAGAATGATGCTCAGAAGAGCATACAGGCAGCTATTAAGAAGCGTCATGAGTCCCTCATTAAGCACTTCGAAAATCTATATTCTCTTTTTCATGCATTAAGAGCCGTAAGAGATAGTGGCGGCGCTATGGATTTCGACACGACGGAAACGCGCATCGTATTCGGTGAAGACAGGAAGATACGAGAGATCGTCCCGGTGTTTCGCAACGACGCGCATCGCTTGATCGAAGAATGCATGCTGTGCGCGAACGTAGCCGCTGCACGCCTTTTGGAAGACTCTAAGCTGCCCGCTCTGTACCGTGTGCATGAAGGCCCGAATCCGGCGAAGCTAGAGAATTTGCGCATGTTTCTCAAGGAGTTGGATCTGCATCTGCCGGGCGGAGACAAACCAGAGCCCGCGGACTATCAGTATGTACTGAAGCAGATGGCGGGTCGCCCCGATCGGATTTTATTGCAGACAATGCTGATTCGTTCCTTGATGCAGGCTGTCTATTCACCTGAAAATCTAGGACATTTCGGTTTGGGCTATGATGCCTATGCGCACTTCACTTCACCGATTCGTCGTTACCCAGACTTGTTGGTGCATCGTGCCATCCGTTACCTAGTTCGTAACAAGCCCGGCGCTCATGTTAAGAAGCAACCTGGAGCGGCAGATCTTGCGAAGAAAACAATTTACCCTTTCGACTTAAAACAGATGGTCGAGTTGGGTGAGATCTGTTCGACTTCTGAGCGCCGTGCTGATGCGGCGAGCTATAGCGTTATCGATGCGCTGAAATGTGAATACATGCAGGATCGAGTGGGAGACGAGTTCATAGGTACCGTTACCTCGGTGACGAGCTTTGGCTTGTTTGTAGAGCTGAATGAAATTTACGTCGAAGGCTTGGTGCATATCAGCGAACTTAGCAACGATTACTACCACTTCGATCCAGTGCATCATAGTCTGAGTGGTGAGCGCAGTCAGAAGACCTATCGTCTCGGCGACAGCGTTGAAGTTAAAGTTGTGCGTGTTGATTTGGATGAAAAGAAGATCGACCTGCAGATGGTTGGCCTGAAGCAGTCGGCCAAAAAATTCGGCAAGTCGAAAGCCAAAAAACCTGATTCTAAAAAGCCGCAATCGAAAAAAGAAAAACACGCCAAGAAGAAAACTGATTCTTCGAAGAAGGCGAAGCCCTCGAAGAAATTGAAGCACAAGAAGCGCCAAGCAAATGTGGAGTCTAAATCTGGAAAGGGAACAGTTACTGCGACAAAGACTCCTGAAAAGAAGGCTAATGCTGAATCTGGAAAGCCTAAAAAGAAGCCTTCGTCTAGACGCAGAAAGAAACCGAACGCGAAGCCTCAGGCGTAACTTCTAGCTTAGTCGAAAGTGTAAACTCGGTCTTAACAAGAATAACGACGATCACCATGCAGAACGGAAAAGACAGTCAGGGAAAAGTAATAGGCATACATGCGGTCTCCGAGCTACTCGTTCAGCGACCCGGTTCGGTAAGTCAGCTGTTAATTCAGGCTGGAAGAAACGACAAACGCATCAATGAGCTTCGCCAGCTAGCGGCTGGCGCGAATGTCGCGATAGAAGAACTCAGCAAGGAAGCCTTCGAGAGAGAATTCGAGGGAGTGCATCAAGGTGTCGCTGCCATCGGGGACTTTGAGAACAGCACTCTGTCAGAAAAAAGCCTATTCCAGTTGCTGGATGGGCTTGACCATCCACCTTTGTTGCTCATACTGGATGGTGTTACTGATCCTCATAACCTAGGGGCCTGCCTACGCAGCGCGGATGCCGCGGGCGTCGATGCCGTGATCATCCCCAAGGATAACTCTGTGGGCCTGAACGCTACGGTGCGCAAGGTGGCCTGCGGGGCCGCTGAGACGGTCAATCTCGCCTTGGTGACGAACCTAGCTCGTTGTCTGGACAAGCTGAAGGAAGAGGGCATCTGGCTCGTGGGTGCCGCCGATCAGGCTGACAGCTCCCTCTATGATCAAGATTTAGGTGGTGCGATAGCCCTGATCATGGGTTCGGAGGGCCGCGGTCTGCGCCGTTTGACGCGCAAGAGCTGCGATTTTCTGATATCTATCCCTATGGCGGGCGCGCTCAGCAGTTTAAACGTATCCGTGGCGACGGGAGTCTGCTTGTATGAGGCCCGTAGGCAGCGGATTAGTAAATAGTCGACCCAGGAAATGCATCTGGATAGGGCTATTAATCACTTAGCTTCAAATGTTGCTAAAATTTCGACCAGAAAACCACAGTATCATGTGTTTTTCTGGTCGACTAAGTTGCACAGGGGTGTGCAACCATTGCCCGTTAAGGGCAATGCGAGTGCGCCAAAACCCAGTAAAATGAGACTATACGCTCGGCTTTTGGTGCGCGACATACTGAAAAGTCACCCATGACTTTTCAGTATTGATCATTAATAGGCCGGAAACGGCCTATTAACCGTGATTTAGCTTCTCTAAGTATGAGTAAAGCTTGCATCCCCCACCCAGAATCCCTAGAATTCCCCCTCGTTTTTATCTGCGGGACTAGTTTCCGTAGCTACATAACTCCTTGTCTTACCGCGCACATCAGTGCTGATGGAAGGCATTAACCCAGAAGGAGTCTCTATGAGACACTATGAAATTGTATTCTTGGTGCATCCCGACCAGTCAGAACAGGTCGCAGGGATGATCGAGCGCTATACTCAGTTGATGGCCGATAGCGGTGGGCAGATTCACCGATTGGAAGACTGGGGCAGACGCCAGCTCGCCTACCCAATAAATAAGATCCACAAAGCGCACTACGTACTCATGAACATCGAGTGCAACGGTGAAGCTTTGGAAGAACTTACTACTCTATTTCGCTTCAATGATGCGGTTATTCGTAACCTTGTTATTAAGACAAAGGCGCCTGTAACGGAAGAAACTTTTATTCTGAAGGGCGAGCGAGAAGGTAAAGAGCGCAAGCAACGTGCCGAGCAGAAGCGCAGTATGGAAGATGACGCAGCCGCAGCGTCTGCAGCAAAAGCAGCTGCAGCGAAAGCCGCGGAAGAAGCTGCCGCTCCAGCGGAGGAAGCTGCCGCTCCAGCGGAGGAAGCTGCCGCTCCAGCGGAGGAAGCTGCCGCTCCAGCGGAGGAAGCACCTGCTAAAGAGGCTCCAGCCGCTGCACCGGAAGCACCAGGTGAAGAAGCCGCTGCACCGGAAGCTGACGCAGAGAAGCAGGACTAAGTCACTGCAAGCACGAACACTTTCCTAGTACGAATAGAGATAGACAGACAGGATAAAAATTATGGCTCGTTATTTTAGGCGACGTAAATTCTGCAAATTCACTGCAGAAGGCACAGTACAAATAGATTACAAAGATCTTGAAACTTTGAAAGCGTATGTTTCTGAGACGGGCAAGATTGTCCCTAGCAGAATCACAGGCACAAAGGCTCGCTATCAGCGTCAGCTCTCAACTGCAATTAAGCGTGCGCGCTACTTGGCGTTGATTCCTTATACGGATAGTCATCAGGTTTAAAAGGTTATAAGCATGCGCGGCCTTGCTGAATTCGTAATGAAGGGACGCAAGCAGGCCATAATGGCAGTACTGCTGTTGGGTCTGATACCGATTGTAAATTTTTTAAGTCCGGTCGTAGTTGGCTTAGTCGTATTACGTAAAGGTTTGACCGAGGCCACGCAAGTTTTAGTTTGGGCTATTTTGCCGATAGGCGGGTGGGCCGTAGCAGGCGATCCAGTTCCCTTGATTATGTTGTTGGGAATTACCGGATTAGCAGGGCTTCTTCGAGCTACAGAGTCTTGGGAATTTACCTTGCTAGGGGCAATCGTCGTTGGTCTTTGCGTAGAGATTTACTTGCGTATGCAGCCAGCAGTGTTGGATTTGATCTTTCTTCAGATGCAGCCCTACTTCGATGCAAACGGCATACAAGGCGAGCAACTGGATTCGCTGAGAAATGTTATGACCAGCTTTATGGGCGCGGTCTATATGTTTCTCGCCATTGTCCTGCTGATGCTTTCTCGCTGGATGCAGGCTGCAGTGTTCAATCCCGGTGGATTTCAAAAAGAATTCCATGGGCTTCGGGTAGAACAGAAAGTAGCACTGCTCCTAGTCGGCTCAATGATGCTGGCAAATTTTGGAATACTCATCCCGCAGAGTTGGATGCTGTATTTGGTTTTACCGCTGATGTTCTCTGGGCTTGCCCTAATACATGCGGTGGTGGCAGCGAAGAAGTTATCGAGCCTCTGGTTAGCCGTGCTGTATGCGATAATCGTGTTGCCATTAATAGCGAATATGATCGTGCTGCTTGCACTACTAGATAGTTGGTACGATTTTAGAACGCGCCTGCAGAAGCCGGCGTAAATAGAATGAAGCACTGGCAGTCAATGCTAGACAAGAATTAGAGATGAGGAAGAACCAATGAACGTTATCTTGCTTGAGAAAATGACAAATCTAGGTGAAATTGGCGACACCGCCAATGTGAAATCTGGATTTGCGCGCAACTTTCTGTTCCCAAAAGGAAAAGCGATACCTGCGTCAAAGCAGAACCTAGCCGATTTTGAAGGTCGTAGAGCAGAGCTAATGGCCGCTCACGATTCGAACGTAGCCGCCGCGCAGAAGCGTCAGGCTGTCGTTGCTGATGCCTCGCTTAGCATGCAGGTCAATGCGAGCGATGAAGGCAAACTATTCGGCTCTGTTGGTACGCAGAATATTGCGGAAGCTTTAAACGCGCAATGTGGCTCCGATATCGTTAAGGCAGAAGTATTGCTGCCAAACGGTGTTATTCGCGAGCTGGGCAGCTTTGAGGTCGTATTGGATCTTGGCTACGCAGTTACTGCGACAATCAACCTCGCAGTTCAGGGTCTTGATGCCGCTGCAGGCGTCAGCGCAGACGGCAGCATGATCGAAGAGATCATCGAGGCCGAAGCTGCTGAAGTGGCTGCGAAGGAAGAAGTCGAGGAAGAGAAAGCAGAGACAAAGGAAGACTAAGATTGAATCTCTAGGATTAATCGCCAAGGGCTAGAGCAGTCTGCTTCTAGCCCTTGACCAATCTATCTTCATCAAGCACCATCTGTTTATTCAGTTGGTGTTTTTTTTCGCCCTCTTTCTAAGAACTAGTCTCAATCAAATAGAAGCAAAAGATGTCTTTCGATACCCCTCATAATCCTCAGAACCGTGCAATTAGTAATGTCGCGGCATTGAAAGTGCCTCCTCATTCGGTCGATGCGGAGCAGGCGGTATTGGGCGGTCTAATGCTGGACAACGCAGAATGGGACAATCTGGCCGATGTGCTTATTCCCGAAGATTTCTATCGCCCTGAGCATCAGATTATCTTCCGGGTAATGTCGCAGCAGAGCGAAGATCGTAGTCCTATCGATGTCGTGACATTGATGGGATCCCTCAATAGTCTAAACGAATTAGAAAGTGCTGGCGGCATCGAGTACCTTAGCGAGTTGACAGACAATGCTAGAGGTACGGCGAATATACATGCCTACGCCGAGATCATCCGAGAGCGGGCGATCCTGCGCCGTCTGATCAGTGTCGCCAACGGTATTGCCAACAGCGGCTACAACACCGGTGGCAAGAAAGCCGCCGTCGTCTTGGACGAGGCAGAGCAAGAAGTCTTTAGCATTGCGGATGAGCGACCGCAGGATCAGGGCCCCGTTCCTATCAATCCCTTGCTCAGCAAGGCCGTGGATAGAATCGATGAACTTGCTGGTATGGATGGCAGCCTCACGGGCCTGTCCACTGGCTTTACCGACCTTGATGAGATGACCTCCGGCTGGCAGAAATCGGATTTGGTTATCGTCGCCGGGAGGCCCTCTATGGGTAAGACGGCATTCGCCATGAATCTGGTTGAGAATGCAGTGATGAGCACAGACGAGCCCGTATTGGTCTTTAGCTTAGAGATGCCGGCACAGAGTCTGATCTTTCGTATGCTCTCTTCTATAGGCAAGCTAGATCAGACGAAGCTGCGTACCGGACGACTAACTGAAGAAGACTGGCCAGGCTTTAACAACGCCGTGGCAAAACTCAAAGACCGACCCCTTTTCATCGACGACAGCGCCGCCTTGAGTCCGATGGAGATGCGTGCACGGGCGCGTAGAATTGTGCGCGAGCATGGCAGCCTAGGTATGGTTGTAGTGGACTATTTACAGCTAATGCAAATCAAAGGCTTCGGCGACAATCGCGTCGGCGAGATCTCTGAGATATCACGATCACTGAAGTTGTTGGCGCGTGAGTTCGAGTGTCCAGTTATAGCGCTGTCGCAGCTCAATCGTAGCCTCGAACAACGACCAAATAAACGGCCAGTAATGTCTGACTTGCGTGAATCGGGTGCGATCGAACAAGACGCCGATATTATCTCCTTCATCTACCGAGACGAGGTCTACAACGAGGACTCGCCGGACAAGGGGGTCGCGGAAGTAATTATTGGCAAGCACCGTAACGGTCCTATCGGCACAGTTAGATTGAGCTTCGTTGGCAAGTACACTCGCTTCGAGAATCACGCACAACCGAGGTACGACGACAGTTACACCCATGGATAGCCACGTCGCCACTTATCCGGATCGATCATGATTGACTCCTCACCTAGAGCTTGGGCTACGATAGACCTACGTGCGCTCAAGAAAAACCTCTCACAAGTAAGCAGCCATTGTCCCGAATCACAAATCGTTCCTGTGATAAAGGCGAATGCCTATGGCCATGGCGTCGAAAAAGTGGCATTGGCACTGAATGCGATGCACAGAAAATTTGCAGCCCTTGCTGTGGCCTCTATGGGAGAAGCCATGGAGCTGCGTACCCTCGGCATCAGTACTCCGATCCTCCTTCTTTGCGGCTTTCGCAACAAAGAGGAAATGCAGCTCTGTCTCAATCACAAGATTGAGCCGATGATTCATTCGATGTGCCAGTTTGAGGAAATCGATAAATATCTGCAGACCGGAATTCTCTCGGGTGTTGGCAGAGTCTGGGTGAAGTTCAATAGCGGCATGAATCGACTCGGCCTCGACAAAGAACAGGCCTTACGAGTCTGCGGAGACTTGCACAGGCACCCGGAGACAGAGGTCGTACTCATGTCTCATCTGGCCAGCGCCGACGATACCGAGAATCAATCCGCGGTGGAATTCACACAAAGGCAGATAGCGGAGTTCGATTCGCTCAAGGAGCAGATCGCTAACTCGACGCAGGGGCCGGTGCAGGCAAGCCTCGCCGCCTCGGCCGGCATATTGTCACTTCCCCAAACGCATCATCAATTCGTGAGGCCTGGGTTTATGTTGTATGGAGGATCGCCTTTTACGAATCGCACTGCGCAGGAGATAGGGCTGTTGCCAGTCATGACGCTTCGCGCGAAGATTATCGCCATCAACAACGTTGAGGCTGGCGGCACGATAGGCTACGGCGCGACCCATCGTTGCAAACAATACACACGGGTTGGGATCGTCTCCATAGGTTATGCCGATGGCTATCCGCGCTCGGCGAAGAATGGTACGCCAGTTCTGGTCAATTCCAAGCTGGGGCCACGCCGCGCTGGACTACTTGGTCGAGTATCTATGGACACGATCGCGATCGACCTGACTGGGCTAGATACGGTAAAGATAGACGATGACGTAGTGCTATGGGGAGAGGGGCTTTCGGCAGATGAGGTAGCCCACTACGCAGATACAATTTCCTACGAATTGTTCTGCAAAGTCACCAAGCGAGTTGAATTTGTCTATACTGATGGATGACTTTTGATGCACTTTTCCTCATCCTATTTTTAACAAAACAAACTACAGAAAACTGAATACAGAGTATGTCTAAAAACAAAATCGCATTCGTCTGCACAGACTGTGGCACTGAACATGGTCAATGGCAGGGGCAGTGTGCCTCCTGTAAGGAATGGAATACGCTATCGCAGATTAATCTAGGCAATAGCAGTAGTACCTCACCAGCAACCAAGGCCGATTTCCGCAAGCAGGGCTACTCCGGCGATAAATCCAATGTTCAGAATCTTTCAGACATAGACCTAGAGGCACTCCCACGGTTTAGCAGCAGCATCGATGAAATGGATCGTGTTCTCGGCGGTGGTCTGGTGCCGGGGTCGGCAATTCTGATCGGCGGCAATCCGGGCGCCGGCAAGAGTACGCTCTTACTACAAATAATGTGCCTGTTAGCTAATACCGGAAAGCCGGCCTTGTATGTCACTGGAGAGGAAAGCTTGCAGCAGGTTGGTATGCGCGCAAAGCGTTTGAATCTACCTGAGAAGAATTTAAAGATGCTGGCAGAGACCAACGTCGAGCAGATTTGCAAGGCGGCCCAGGAGCACCAGCCACAGCTGTTGGTTGTGGACTCGATTCAGGTCATGCATAGCGGCGATGTTGCGTCGGCACCAGGCAGTGTCTCTCAGGTGCGCGAGTGCGCCGCCTATCTCATTCAGTATGCGAAGCAGACCAACACGGTTTTATTTCTGGTTGGTCACGTGACCAAGGATGGCAATCTGGCGGGCCCCAAGGTGTTGGAGCATATGATCGATTGCTTCATCATGTTGGAAGGCGGCAACGACAGTAAGTATCGCATCCTACGCGGGCAGAAGAATCGCTTTGGAGCAGTCAACGAGCTAGGCGTGTTTGCGATGACGGAAACTGGGCTCAAAGAAGTTAAGAATCCCTCTGCGATATTTTTGGCGCGAACCGAAGAAGATACACCTGGCTCGATAGTCATGGTGTTGTGGGAGGGCACGCGCCCTTTGCTGGTGGAGATTCAAGCTCTGGTCGATGGCAGTCAATTGGGTAACCCGCGTCGAGTGGCAGTGGGTCTCGAGCAGAACCGCTTAGCTATGCTGCTAGCAGTTCTACACCGTCATGGAGGATTGTATATGGCGGATCAGGATGTCTACGTTAACGTCGTGGGCGGGGTCAAAGTGACCGAGACAAGTGCCGACTTGGCATTGTTGCTCGCGATAGTATCCAGCTTTCAGGATAAATCCCTACCTAAGGATCTGGTCGTGTTTGGAGAGGTGGGCTTAGCGGGTGAGATTCGACCTGTGCCCGGTGGGCAGGAACGATTGCAGGAGGCTGCTAAGCATGGCTTCACTAGAGCTATCGTACCGAAGGCGAATGCGCCGAAGAACAAGATTCCAGGGATTGAGGTAATCGGCGTTAGCAAAATTACTCAGGCTCTCGAGGCGATCTAGCAACTCTCCTAACAACCAATAAGATCAAAGGGGCAGTACTTTGATCGACCGTGAGAGATTGACTCAGAATTTATCTTAGCTAAATCCTTCGCCCTTCTGGCCGCGCTATAACGGTGCGGTTTGTAGAGCTGCGCTCCTTTCGAAATCCCGGTCAACTGGTTAGAAGCCAGTTAGTCTGGAGCCCTATCGAAATCTGCAGCAATCGTTCGACTCGCTTTCCAATAGTGGAAGGCGCACCAGAAATTCACCAGCAGCGTAATCGACATCGCGTAGCGTAACGAATCAGAGCCGTAGGTTGGTTCGAAGAAATCACTCATGAAGCCAGTTAGCATTGGGCCTAGTCCCAAGCCGATTAAATTTAACATGAACAGCAATATCGCCGATGCCATGGCGCGCATACGAATGCCAACTAGGAAGTGAGTGGATGCAATGCAGGGCGCAAGATACCATCCGCCACAGAATACCGGCAGAAAGTAGGAAAATGCCGCGGTATACCCGTTCGGCATCGCCAAAAAAGTAATCAGTCCTAGAGGAATTGCCGCCAGTGTTGAGATGAAGGGAATCCACACATACCAGGTTTTGTCTCCGGTCTTGTTGGCCATACGGTCTGACATCCAACCACCGAAGAAGGTGCCGGCCAAACCACCGATCCCCGCGATCAGGCCGTAGTACCAGCCCACATCTAGAATTGGCATGCCATGGACGCGCCCTAGAAATAGCGGCATAAAGTTGCCCATGCCATAGGTAACGAAGGCATGCAGTGCGCAGGCAAAGGAGAGGTGTCGGAACGATTTTCTATCCCAAAGAAAATGCAGCACACGCAGAAAACCCGGTGGCGCCACGTCTTTGCGCGCTTCGGCCATGCCACGTGGCGGCTCTTTGATTACGAATCTAACGAGTAGCGCGAGAAATATTCCCGGAATGGCAACCACTACAAAAGCAACACGCCAATTGAAATATTGAACGAGATAGGCGCCGCCGACTGTACCGACCAGAATGCCGCCGTATACTCCGAGAGAATAGATGGATAAAGCCGTAGCCCGTTGCTCCGCTGGGAAAATATCAGAGACAATAGAGTGAGCTGGGGGCGATCCGCCTGCTTCTCCGACGCCGACGCCAAACCTAGCCATGAATAGCTGAAAGAAATTATTCGCCGCTCCACAGAGAGCTGTCATTATGCTCCATATGGTAATTGATATGGCAATAATATTGCGTCGGTTACTGATGTCGGCCAGACGTGCGATGGGTATGCCAAGGGTTGTGTAGATTAATGCGAAGGCGAGGCCGGATAGCATGCCGAATTGACCATCGCTAATCTGTAGGTCGTCGATGATGAATTGCGCGAGAACATTGATGACCTGCCTGTCTACGAAATTAGAGACGTAGGCGGCGGTGAGAATGCCTAACACTAGATAGCGGTAATAAGGGTTCTGGTAGGCTTTGACGGCAGCTACTTTTTCTGGCGACAAGTTGGATGCTAAATCTTCCGAGGTGTTTTCGGAGCTATTATCAAGGTTTGCAGTCATTCGCTGTCCTCAGCGTTATTTTTTTTCACCCGTCAGCAAAGAATCTAACCGGTACTAAGAGCCCAGGTCATTGACTGCGCTTCGATCTATAGCATCAAAACACTTATTCTGCTGCCAGTCTACGGATAAGTACCGCGCTGAGTTTCGCGCGTTCAACCAGCGAACTCACCCGACCCTGCTCCCTATTGGAGTGGCCGCCGGTGCCGGCGCTGCCTAGGGAATCCAGCGTCGGCAGCCCAACTGCCTGAGTAAGTGATCCGTCGGTTCCCCCACCGGAATCACCAACACCTAACTCCTGTCCTAGCAGGCGGCCAATGGCGATGGTTTTGTTCAATAGATAGTCCGATTCAGGTGTGGCTATCTTTGCCGGGCGATGTAGATTGGTCCAACTTTCTGTCGTTATTTCTCCAGAGTCCACTGGATAGCTAAAGACGGTACCGAAAATTTCTTCGAACTGGGCGACCGCATCAATACCTTGCTGTGCTTCTGGATAGCGCAGATCTATTAGTGCTTCTGCACAGGGAGCGACTGTATTGCGTGCTTCGCCGCCGCTAATCACGCCCACGTTGACGGTTACTCCGGTCTCATAATCTGTAATGTTCTCAATCTGCACGACCTTGTAGGCTAGCTCTTTGATCGCTGACCTGCCTTGCTCATGAGCGCCACCTGCATGAGACGCTCTGCCATGCACGACGAAACGTGCCTGACCCAATCCCTTGCGTTCTCTAGTGAGTCGATTATTGCCAGATGATTCATACACTAGGCCCCAGTCGTGAAGTAGCGCCTGCTCTTCGAGATACTTTCTGGACGAGAGCGAGCCCATTTCCTCGTCGCTATTGAGTAGCACGGTAATAGACTTATCCCTCAGCTCGCCGCTTTCGTTCAGCGCCTTGAGTGCATATAGCATCACGACCAAACCGCCCTTCATGTCGGATACGCCAGGTCCATACATGGTGTCACCTTCGCGACTAAATTTTTGGAACGGGCTGCTCGGCGGAAACACCGTATCCAGATGGCCCATTATTAATAGTTTTGAGCCACTGCCGTTCTTGCTCGCAAGAATATGATCGGCGACGTCGACGTTGTAGTCGCTGCCTGGGCAGCTCGGCATCTCGATGACTTCTCCGGGCAAGGTAGAGAGTGAAAAGCCTAGCTGGCGTAACTCCTCGCTAAATATCGAAGCGAGTTCATTGACGCCCTGCTTGTTGAGACTTCCTGAATTAATATTGGTGATCCGCTCGAGCATCTCGAGCATATTTCCTTCCTGCGAATCCAGCCAGGAAGTGAGTGCAATCTCTTTGGTGTTGAGTGAGGGCTCAACAGTATCCTGCGCATATGCAGAAAACGTGAAAAAGAATACGGACAATAAAAGCAGAGATGTTCTTCTCAGTTTCATTACATTCAACATCTCTAAAAGCTTCGAGTGTTTGTCGTTGTTGTTCAATCGGTTCATTTGCGTCTTCTTATCTTAATAGCTGATTTATTCATTTGGAGCATTGCCGCTGCCCAGTTTGCTCGATGGCCGCAGCACGGTGATCTCGGCGAGGCCTATTAGGATACACAGTGCAGTGCCTGCGATTACACGCTTCAGTTCTCTTTCTCTTTCTCTTTCTCT
>Ga0308024_1000224_pt1 | contig 24656 bp, 17 predicted proteins | sample Neamet420_FD_201295 | JGI IMG/M metagenome (GOLD analysis project Ga0308024, IMG submission 201295) | Marine microbial communities from water near the shore, Antarctic Ocean - #420 | ecosystem: Environmental > Aquatic > Marine > Unclassified | place: Southern Ocean | collected 2014-10-03
TTTACTGGGGTTGGCCTTCACGGAGGCAGTGATGTGACGTTGCGCGTGAGACCCGCTGCCGCTGAAACTGGTATTTGGTTTCGTCGAATAGATATCGCTGATTTTGATGGTTTTATTTCTGCTAATTGGAGATTTGCCGTTCATACCGCGCTGTGCACCCGTTTGGTGAATGCCGACGGTGTGAGAGTTTCCACGGTAGAGCATGTGATGGCGGCTCTAGCAGGCTGTGGTGTTAGTAATGCAATCTTGGAAATTGACGGCCCTGAGATCCCAATCATGGACGGTAGTGCGCTTGAGTTTGTACGTGGTTTTCTAAATGTAGGTCTTGTTGACCAACTGAAGCCTGTTCAGGCTCTGAAGGTTTTGAAGACTGTAGAAGTTTATGAAAACGGCGCCTATGCCGCACTACTCCCTTTTTCCGGTATGGAGATGGATTTTTCGATTGATTTTCCAGATTCTGCAATTGGTCAACAGTCTAAATTGCTCAATCTGGCTAATGGAAGCTTTGTAAATGAGCTCTGTGACAGCCGAACATTTTGCCGATATTCAGATGTGGCTTTGATGCAATCGAACGGTTTGGCTCTGGGCGGCACTTTGTTGAACGCTGTTGTGGTGGATGGTGCTGAGGTTTTGAGCCCTGGTGGTCTGCGCTATGCAGATGAGCCTGTACGACATAAAATGTTGGACGCTATGGGTGATTTAGCCCTCGCCGGAGGTCCTATTATTGGCCGTTATGTAGGGCGTCGGGCGGGTCATACTGTAACCAATAAGCTGTTACATAAGCTGTTCATGGACGCTAGCAATTTTCGGATGATCCCGTGCGATTCTGAAGTTTCCCAGCGGTTGCCTGGCGCTGGTTTAGTGCAGAATGATACACGGAATTTTGTAGAAAAACGTCCTTCTTTTTAAAAAAATTAACTCTGTTATTTTTCCCCAAATCTTTTTATGTTACTTACTGATCATAATAAACTATGAGGGTATTTATGCGGGCTCATCACGCCATTCTTCCTTACATTCTGGTAGCGCTTATGGCGAGCTGCAGCCAGATTGTGAAAGATCCAGAAATCCCCATCGAAAGCTATTCTGCTAAGGAAATTTATGACCTTGGTGAGAAAAATCTTAATCGCAACCGTCCTGTAGAAGCTGCAGAATATTTTGGTGAGATTGAGCGCCTATATCCATATTCTGAATGGGCTAAGCGCGGTTTGGTCATGCAGGCATTCAGTTTTCACAAAGGCTTAGACTACCCTAATAGCCGCAGTTCGGCGCAGCGTTATATCGATTTTTATCCAGCCTCTGAAGATGCCGCTTACGCGCAATATATTTTAGCATTAAGTTATTATGATCAAATTGCTGAAGTTGGCCGTGATCAAGCAATCACTTTAAAGGCCTTGCAAGAGTTGCGAATTTTGATTGAACGTTACCCAGATAGTAAATACGATGCTGATGCTAAACTTAGGTTTGATCTAGCGTTTGATTACCTTGCCGCGAAAGAGATGGAAGTTGGCAGATACTACCTGCAGAAAGGCCATTATACAGCGGCTGTGAACCGTTTTCGTGTCGTAGTTCAAGATTTTCGCGGTAGTGCGCAAACTCCTGAAGCCCTTTATCGTTTGGTCGAGGGATATCTTTCGTTAGGTTTGCAAGCTGAGGCTCAATCGTCTGGAGCTGTTTTGGCTAAGCAATATGGGTCTTCGGATTGGGACAAAGATAGCGTTCTATTACTGAGCAAAAACGGCCTGTCCCCTGATACCTCTAACGATAATTGGTTGTCACAGATGTATAGGCAGATGATTAAGGGTCAATGGCTATAACCAAAGTGAGGTGGGAATGCTGCGAGGTTTAAGCGTTCGAGATATACTTATCATCGACCAGCTGGAGCTGAACCTTCAGCCTGGGTTGAATGTATTGACCGGCGAAACTGGAGCGGGAAAATCGATTTTGCTTGATTGTCTTGGCTTTGTCCTGGGTTGGCGGGGCCGGGCAGAACTTGTACGGCAGGGTGCTGAACAAGGCGAGGTAACAGCTTGGTTTGACATTCCCACCAACCATCCTGTCAACGGCATTCTGCGCGATAGTGGCATTGAACCAGAAGATGAGTTAATCCTCCGGCGGATTAACGCCAGAGATGGTAGGAAGACTGCGTTTGTAAATGATCGCCGTTGCTCTGGCCAAGTACTTCGTCAGATCAGTGAGACTTTGCTTGAACTGCATGGTCAGCATGATGACCGTGGGCTTTTGAACATTAAGGGGCATATGTCTCTTTTGGATGAGCATGCCAAAGCCACAACACTTCATGATACTTGCCGGAATGCTTGGCGCAAACTATCGCGTGCAAAGGTGGCTTTGATGGAGCTTTCTTCTAAAATCAACGCCCTGTCCGCCGAAGAGGAATATTTGCGACATACATTGGGCGATCTCCAACTGTTGGATGTGCAGGTCGGTGACGATGAAATGTTGGATAGTCGCCGGCGTTTGATTCAAGCAGCTGTAAAAATTCGTACAGATGTTATCAAAGCCCTTGATGCTCTATCGAACGAGGGGGCCGAAGGGCAAATTAGTGATGCAAGCCGTTGGCTTGAAGACGCGGCTCAGCAATTAGACGGTCAATTGGATCTAGCTTCTGAGGCTCTAGTGGCCTCTCTCAATCACCTTGGGAAGGCGCAACAAGAAATAGAGACTGTTTTGGGTAGTTTAAAATTCAACTCTTCAGAGTTGGAACAAACTGAAGAGCGGTTGTTTGCTATCAGAGCTGCGGCTCGTAAACATGGGGTAACATCTGATGAGTTGCCAGAAATTACTTTGGCTTTAGAGCTAAAACTAGAAACACTAGAAAGTGGTAATGTTGAGCTGGACGCTTTTAAGCTGGACGTCGAAGTAGCCCATGCCGCTTATAGTGCTGCTGCACTCTGCTTGCATGAGGCTAGAGTGATTGGAGCGGACGCGTTGGATAAGGCTATGGCTGCAGAGTTGACACCGCTAAAGATGGAGCGAGCAGTATTTAAAACTGAAATAAAATCAGCGGAAGAGGGTCCGAATGGCTCTGACAGCGTGGCATTTACAGTTTCTACAAACCCTGGAGCCCCAACAGGCCCACTTGAAAAAATTGCCTCAGGTGGAGAATTAAGCCGCTTTCTGCTAGCATTAAAAGTTTGCCTGTCTCAGGGCGGTTCACGCCGTACCATGATTTTTGATGAAATTGACCGTGGCGTTGGTGGGGCGACTGCGAATGCGGTTGGCCGTCGCTTGGCAGAGCTGGGGGCCGAGGGTCAGGTTTTGGTGGTGACACATTCGCCGCAAGTAGCTGCCTTAGCCAATGCTCATTGGCGAGTTGAAAAACGTATTGAAGATGAAGTTACTCTATCAACTGTTGTGCCGCTGGGTCCAAATGACCGAGTTGATGAGATTGCGCGTATGCTAGCCGGTGATGTCGTGACTGACGAGGCTCGTGGGGCCGCCAGATCACTTCTTGGTAAAAATTTATAATATTAAGGATTATTGTAATTCAAGAATAATATCGCCTTAGATTTAATATACTAATGCTTTCTCATAATTATTTAATGCTTTTCAAGGTTTTATTATAGTTTAAAATAATGAAGAATATTGAGATATGCCTTTTGAAATTGGTTCAAAACTGCGGTTATCTGTTTCACATATTGGATTATTGAAAATATTGCTGATTGCTGATTGCTGATTGCTGATTGCTGATTGCTGGTGGTCGTTGGCGTAGCGTATTTCGTGCATAGTTGCTTTGAGCCTATTCTAGCAATCTCTTGCTTGATGAAAGGAGTGCCAAACATATGGGACTGGCAGATAATAGAACTTATGGAATATGATTGTGCAAATCGTAGGTTTACTGGAGCAACTCTTGGGTCAGTTGTTGTTTAAGCTGGATGCCATACCTTATCAGGGATTTTCCAGGAATCATTTTTAACATTTATTCGAGGTGTTCTATTGTGATTTTTTCATTCGGATGAAACGCTAAATGTTGCTTAATTAGGAGCATTTCTTTTGCTGGTGTTTCATAACTCCAGGCTACGTTTTCAATAGGTTTATTTTTTGTTATAATTGAGAAGTAGCGTGCGTCACCTTTTTGGGGGCAATGGGTCGTTTTTTGGGTATAGTCTAAGAAGGCCATAGCAATATCGTCGCGCGGAAAATACATCACTGGTAAACTCTGCCCTTCAATCAATTCCAATGCAGAACGTGTTTCTGCTATTACAGCTCCTGCTGCCCGGATAGCCCAAGTACCGGAAAGGGCTCGTATTTTGATTTTTTGTGCCATGGTGCCTTAACTTTCCACTGTCTGACGGTGGAGTCAAATCCTAGCTGTGGCCTGAGCTAGCCATTGGGCTGTTGCTACGTTCAATAGGGGAAGTAATTTTGTATAAACAGTCTTATGATATGAATTGAGCCAGTTTTTTTCCTGCTGACTGAGCATGCCAGCGTCAATCAACCGCAGGTCAATTGGTGCAAGGGTAATTGTTTCAAACTCAAACATTGCGCGGGCATCGCCGCTGGGTAGTTGTGGAGCTAATTTTATCACAATAAGATTCTCAATTCGAACCCCATAAGCTCCGGCGCGGTAATAGCCTGGCTCATTTGATAGAATCATGCCGACTTCAAGCGCCACATCTGTGGCTCGTGATAGCCGTTGTGGCCCTTCATGTACTGATAAAAAGCTACCGACTCCGTGCCCGGTGCCGTGGTCATAGTCCTTACCGGCAGCCCAGAGTGGTACTCTGGCCAGCGAATCGAGATCTCGCCCGGTTAGTCCCATGGGAAAGCGCACCTGTGATATGGCGATCATGCCTTGTAGTACCTGAGTAAAAGCTTGGCGCATTTCAAGGGTTGGGTTGCCTAAGGGCAGGGTGCGGGTGATATCAGTTGTGCCATCGCGATATTGCCCACCACTATCCACCAACAGGAGGCTGTCGGTGTCCAGTTTTCGATTGGTGTCTTCTGTTACGCGATAATGCACCACTGCGCCATGTGGACCACTACCGCTAATGGTGTCAAAGCTTATATCATGCAGCAGGTTTGTCGCAGTGCGAAATTCTTCAAGGTGGGTCACAATATCTATTTCGCTCAACGAGGATTGATCTGCCGCATCGAACCATGCCAAGAAATTTACCATGGCTACCCCGTCACGAAGATGCGCTGCACGACTGCCATTGAGTTCGATCTGATTCTTACAGGCCTTTGGTAGAGCACAGGGGTCTCTGGCACGAAGAGTTTTAGCAGTTCCTAGGTCAAGTGCCTCCAGTGCTGCTTGAGGTAGTGAGGTGGGGTCAATTAGGATTTTACCTTTTATATTTTGGAGATAGGTCTCAAATGTTTCCCAATTTTGAACCGTCACATTAGGGTTGAAACTAAGTACTAGTAACTTTTTAGGATCGCCAAACAGTGTTATGGCTCCTGAGGCGAACAGCACCCCGAAACATTGTACAATAGGGGTGCGGGGGACATCGCCGCCCCGGATGTTGAGTAGCCAACACAGGCTATCAGGCAGAGTGATAACAGCCGCATCTGCATCAAGGGTCGCGATGGAAGTTCCGAGGCGCGATGCTTTGTTTGCTGAAGATTCGCCGCTTAGGCTCTCTGGGTGGGACCATGCGGTCGTGGAGGGCGGAGTGGGTTGGTCTTGCCAAATGGCATCGACTCCATTGGGGCAGGCTATGAGGGCTATGTCTGCCGCAGCAAGGACAATACGGAGGCCTTCAATTTGTGTGACTGTATGGAGCCAAGGATCAAAGCCTATCACGGCGCTAGGATGAGCGTTTGTTATTAACCAATCTTGTAGTTGAGTTTCTGGCCAATGTACTGGAGTAAAAGCGTCTGCCACCTGATCAAATACCTGCAGTCGGTAACGGCCATCAATGAAGATACCCGCTAGATCTTCCAAAACGCAGGCAAACCCAGCGGATCCTGTAAACCCAGTCAGCCATGACAACCTTTCATCACAAGCAGCGACATATTCACCCTGATGACGATCGGCACGGGGCACGATAAAGCCATTGATCCCTTGCTTTTGCATCCAAGTACGGAGCAATGCAAGGCGTGGTGGACCCTGATCTGGAGAGGATGGGGATGTGAAGTTTTGAAACATTGAATTTGTCCTAAGCGACTATAGATGCACTTAGAATGTGCTAAAGTCGCTTGGGCGGCAATGGCCAATTGTGCAAAGGTTAGGCGCTGCGCTTGCGCCCCATAACACGGGCACGTGCGCGGGCATCGGTGTCAAACAGAGCAGCAAGCTGTTCGGTCATTGCGCCGGCCAGTTGCTCAACATCGGTGATGGTCACAGCACGTTCGTAATAGCGAGTCACATCATGGCCAATGCCAATGGCTAAAAGCTCGACCTGACTGAGCTTTTCGACCATGGCAATCACATCACGCAAGTGCTTTTCGAGGTAATTTGCTGGGTTCACCGACAGGGTGCTGTCATCGACCGGAGCACCATCGGAGATTACCATCAAAATTTTGCGAGATTCAGGGCGCGCATTCATCCGGCGATACGCCCATTCCAGAGCTTCGCCGTCAATGTTTTCCTTCAAAAGACCCTCTTTCATCATCAAGCCAAGATTTGGTCGGGCACGGCGCCACGGGGCATCGGCGCTTTTGTAGATGATATGGCGCAGATCGTTGAGACGGCCTGGTGTTTGCGGCCGGCCTTCTGCGAGCCACTCCTCACGGCTTTGTCCACCCTTCCAAGCGCGGGTGGTGAAGCCTAGAATTTCGACCTTCACGCTGCAGCGTTCTAGAGTGCGAGCCAAGACATCTGCGCAGATAGCCGCAATTGAGATTGGACGACCGCGCATCGAACCAGAATTATCTAGTAAAAGAGTAACACACGTGTCACGGAATTCGGTGTCTTTTTCGACTTTAAACGACAAAGGTGTTGTTGGATTAGCAATAACACGAGCCAAGCGCCCAGCGTCTAATGTTCCCTCCTCAAGGTCAAACTCCCAACTGCGATTTTGCTGAGCTTGTAGACGACGTTGCAATTTATTGGCCAAGCGGCTTACGGCTCCCTTAAGCGGTTCTAATTGTTGATCGAGATAGGCGCGCAGGCGTTCAAGCTCTTGCGGCTCAGCGAGGTCTTCAGCGCGAATTTCTTCGTCAAACTCTGTTTTATAGACTAAATATTGCGGATCTGCATCAGAGACAGGCTGGGGGGCAGGTGGCTCAGGCGGTGCTTCGCCATCCGGCATCTCAGCTTCTTCGCCCATTTCACTATCGGCCATGTCATCCATGGAGACTTGGGCTGAGGCCGCATCTTGCTGCTTATCTTGGCTTTGCTCAGGGTTGGTGTCGTCTTGCTCATCCTCATTATCATCTTCACCGGTGCTATCTGGTTGATCTGCTTGATCATCTTCAGCCTCTGCAGGGTCTTGGGAATCCTCATCTTCGGTATCTGGATCATCGCCCAGTTGGTCGCCGTAGCCTAGATCTCGGATGATCTTGCGAGCAAATTTTGCAAATTGGACTTGGTCGCCTATAGTGTCATCGAGGCTATCTAAGCTTCCATCCGTTTGTGCCTCGATAAAATCACGCCAGAGGTTCATCACATTGGCCGCATCTGGCGGCAAATCACGCCCAGTAGCTAAATGCCGCACCAAATATCCGGCGGCGGCAGCCAAGGGCGCTTGGCTGGCCTCACGGATGTCGCCAAACCCAAGGCGCAGAGCCTCATTTTTAATCTTTGCATCTATATTGCTATGGGTGCCGGGCATGGAGCGAGCACCAATAGCTTCGCAGCGTGCTGTTTCCATGGCGTCGTAAATGTCACGTGCCATTTGGCCCTGAGGCACATAGCGATTAAAGGTACTCTCATCGTGGTATTTGTGCCGCAAAGCTAAGGCATCAGCAGTACCACGGGCCAAAAGAACCTCTTCGCGGCTCATGCGGCGACTTACCTGAGGCAGTCGGATAGAATCATTTGAGGCTCCGGGGGGGTCTACAGAAAATGTGACTGAAAGATCGGGGTCATTGGCCATGACCTTAGTTGCTTCGGCGAGGGCTTTTTTAAATGGATCAGCGGGATTATCATTATTTTGCATCAATTTGATCTACTCAGGGTGAGGCACGGCATTGTAAGGCGCAAATGTGTACAATTCATATTAGTACGAAAACATACAAAAAGATCGAACAAGAAAGCCTTCAAGACCTTTGCGAGTGGAATATAGCTCATGAAGATCCCCCTGAGTCATTTCTGTCCTGAAGTGTGATGAGATAAAGCGCCTATGTCATACTCATTGAAGCTGCGGATTCAGGCAGCTCCTCATCAAAGCAGCGTTGATAAAATTCTGCAACTGTTTGGCGTTCTAACTCGTCACACTTGTTGATAAAACTCAGGCGGAAGGCGTAGCCTACATTTCTGAAAATCTCTGCGTTTTGTGCCCAAGAAATAACTGTTCTTGGAGACATAACGGTCGACAGATCACCATTCATGAACGCGGTACGTGACAGATCTGCTACCGTTACCATTTGTTTAATTATACGTCGGCCAGACTCAGTATTGTAGTGTGGATTTTTAGATAGGACGATCGCAGACTCAGCTTCAATTGATAGATAGTTAAGCGTAGCTACAAGGCTCCAACGGTCCATTTGGCCTTGGTTAATTTGCTGGGTGCCATGGTAAAGGCCGGTTGTATCCCCAAGGCCAACTGTATTGGCTGTGGAGAAAATACGGAAATATGGATGTGGTGTGATCACTTGATTCTGATCTAGCAAGGTCAGCTTTCCGTCTACCTCCAGCACGCGCTGGATCACGAACATTACGTCGGCACGTCCAGCGTCATATTCGTCAAATACTATGGCAGTAGGGTTGCGCAGCGCCCAAGGCAGGATGCCCTCTTGAAAATCTGTCACCTGTTTGCCGTCTTTGAGTTTTATTGCGTCTTTGCCTATCAAATCAATACGGCTGATGTGACTGTCGAGGTTGACACGTACGGCAGGCCAGTTCAGGCGGCTGGCTACTTGCTCGATATGGGTGGATTTACCAGTACCGTGGTAACCTTGAATCATCACGCGGCGATTGTGAGAAAAGCCAGCTAAAATTGCTAGGGTGGTGTCGGGATCAAACTTATAGGTACTATCTAATTCAGGCACGCGAGAGGTGCGATCAGCAAAGCCCTTCACAACCATGTCTGTGTCAATTCCAAACATGTCACGCACAGAAATATCTTCGGTTGGGTGAGTGTCGATATCTAAATTTGTTTCAGCCATAGTCTTAATCCTTTTACTCAGGCGATCTACCACGCGCGTTTCGTGCTATATAATGCGACGAAGGGCAAGGGGAAGAGAAAATCCGCAATGCTATGCGTAGGCGATCAACTGGTCCTATATTCTTATTGAAATTGTACCCCGCACAGCGTGCGATCTTTGAAAACACCAGATATAAGTTTTACTTGAAGCTCCGGCTATCTTTAATTTGATCCCAAGCCCAGACAACCTCTCCGAGTTGCTCCTCTTGGCTGCGATCGCCACCATTCATATCTGGATGCAAAACTTTGATCAAAGATTTGTATGATTTACGTATCTCTGCCTTTTTCCAATGGTCTTTTGCTTCTAAAATATCCAGTGCGCGCCGCTCTGATGCGGGTAGCTTACGGGTAGACCCAGTAATCGATTTACCAGGGTTTTGGGTAGCATTTACCCCCAAAACCTGATGCGGATCATCAACGCCTAAACGTGCCCAAGCTCGTTGCTCTTCGCTGCTTTTGATAGGTTTGGTTGGGCGTTCCCAAACTCGATCGTTTGCCATTTGCTTTTGCAGCTCTTCCTCTGAGTTTCCATCAAAGAAGTTCCATTTCAGATTGTACTCGCGCACATGGTCTTTGCAGAACCAAAAGTAGTCATCTAAAATATCAGGTGACTTAGGCGCCCGATACTTCCCGGATTCTATACATCCTGCATGCTCACACTTACGTGTCGAGGTTTCAAACGCCCCCGACATGCCCCTGCGGCCACGCGGATTATTCTTTTTTGCCGTTGATACGGACATGTCAAACCCAAAGGGATCATCCTTCTTCATCGTAATCACCTTTCCGACTCGGAGATCAGAGTTTAGACCTGAATCAGAAAGATGAAAGGGGTGGAGATGAAAAAACTGGAAAGAATGTTAGATCATATCAAAAAAACGCTGCAGGAGAGCTTTGAACCTACTGAATTGGTAGTTTTGGACGTATCAGAATCACATAGGGGCCATTCCGGCTTTCAAGAGGGAGGCGAAAGCCACTTTGATGTTACTATTTCTGCGGCACAGTTTTCTGGCATGAGCCGGCTCGAGCAACATCGTGCTGTCCACTCTGCCTTAGGACCCGATACTATAAAACGCATTCACGCGTTAGCCTTAACCGTACGCAGCGGTTAAGGGGCGAGCTTAGCAGCCACGATCGCATTAACTACTTGTGGGTTAGCCTTACCGCCAGTGGCTTTGATAACTTGACCTACAAACCAACCAGCCAATTTTGGATTCAGCTTAGCCTTTTCGACTTGGGTTGGATTGTCTGTGATGATCTGGTCTACGATAGTTTCAATTGCATCGGTGTCGGTCACTTGCTTCATGCCGCGGCTTTTGACTATGTCAGCCGGAGAACCGCCTTCTGTGTAGACTATCTCGAACAGATCTTTTGCGATTTTGCCGGAAATTTCTTCGCTGGAAATGAGGTCGATGATACCGCCCAGCTGGCCTGGTGTTACTGGGCAATTTGCGATGGTTACATCATCTTTTTTCATACGTCCAAACAGCTCGTTGATGACCCAGTTTGCCGCCACTTTTCCGTCGCGGCCTTTAGCTACTTTTTCAAAGTAGCTCGCGTTTTGGGTTTCGGCGGTCAAGACACTGGCGTCATATGCAGATAGGTTAAAATCTGTGATAAAACGATACTTTTTGGCGTCAGGCAATTCGGGCAGGTCGGCTGCTAGGCAGTCAATCCAGTCTTGCTCAATCTCGAGCGGTAGTAGATCAGGACAAGGAAAATAGCGATAGTCATGTGCTTCTTCCTTTGAACGCATGGACCGGGTTTCGTTCTTTTCAACGTCATAGAGACGGGTTTCTTGCTTTACACTTCCGCCATCTTCCAAAATTGCGATTTGGCGGCGTGCTTCAAAATCAATAGCTGCCTGCATAAACCGCATGGAGTTCATGTTTTTTATCTCACACCGAGTGCCCAGATCTCCGAAATCTTGCGAAGTTTGATAACGCTCGTAATCGCCAGGGCGACAGACGGAGACATTCACATCGGCCCGCAGGCTACCATTTTGCATATTTCCATCACAGGTTCCCAGATATTGCATTATCTGGCGCAGTTTGGTGACATAGGCGGCGGCTTCTTCAGGCCCGCGGATGTCGGGGCGGCTGACGATTTCCATCAAGGCTACGCCAGTGCGGTTGAGATCCACAAATGAATTATTGGGATCCATGTCATGCACGGATTTGCCCGCGTCTTGCTCGAGATGAATGCGCTCAATGCGAACCATACGGGCTGTGCCGTCGCCCATTTCAACGAAAACTTCGCCTTCACCAACAATTGGATGATACAACTGGCTTATCTGATAGCCTTGGGGTAAATCGGGGTAGAAATAGTTCTTACGGTCAAAAGCAGAGAATTTGTTGATTTCAGCTTTCAGGCCAAGCCCAGTGCGGACCGCTTGGGCCACACATTCTTGGTTAATTACTGGTAACATGCCCGGCATACCCGCATCTACAAAGGCCACATTTGAATTTGGTTCGGCTCCAAAGGTTGTGGAAGCGCCAGAAAACAGCTTTGCATTGGTGCTGACTTGGGCGTGAACTTCTAAGCCAATTACCAGTTCCCAGTCATATTTTGCACCAGAAATAACCTTGGGTTTGGGTGTTTCAAAAGTTTGGTCCAGCATGGTAGCGCCCCGATTAATCAATATGTTTAGAGGTGTTCTAAGGCTAACTGTCAAAAGGAACAAGATATGGCTGTCCCATTGCGCATCTTTTAACTAATTGTGCTCTTATTTTCTATGTTTTCAGCAAGCGCGAGACCATTTCACGGGTATCACGTGACAGCCGTGGCTTAGCCTCAATACGTAGCAGCGCGGCCCTCATCATAGCCTGGCGGCTGGGATTGTATCGCTGCCAAGTTTCAAAAACGGTAGTCATCCTTGCGCAGAGCTGTGGGTTGAGGTCATCCAAAGCAATCAACTGATCGGCCACCAAATCATAGGCCGAACCATCTGGTTGGTGAAACGCCGCAGGCGTCATAGCCAATGCACCGATTAAAGATCGAAAGCGATTTGGGTTTTTCAAGCTAAAGTCATGATGTAGCAGCAATGATTTAGCAATTGAAACGGCTTGAGAAGGATTGCAGTTTGACACTTGGAGACTGAACCATTTATCGATGACCAGACGCTCGTGGCGCCATTGAGTATAGAATTTCTGCACTGCGTGATCGCCTTTTCCAGAGCGCATGAGGTTGGCTAGGGCTGGCATTTGGAGGGTCATATTATCTGCGATGTCAAACTGCTCAGCGGCCAATATAGCCCCATCCACCAGGCTGATATAGCGCAGGGCAAGGTTGGCCAAAGCACGATGGCCACAACTTATCGCATCTGACGTATAGGGTCCTTTGACAGCGTGGGTTTGGTATATTCTACGCAGCAGATTTCGACCTGAAGTTGCCAGATGATGCGAAAGCTTTTCATGTGCGTGGTAAATCACCACTGGATCGGGTGTATGGCCCAGTTCTACCAACGCCTGCGCAATTTCGTCCTGGCCGGGCAGGGCACAGCAAATTGCGCGGAATCCGGGTTCTAGGCCCTCATTGGCCAGAACTTGCAACAATGCCTCTGAGTAGCCTTCATCCGGTGCCCCATCATTACATAGCATATTAATCAATGTGGCTCGACCTAACTCACGGCTTGCTTCGAAACGGTTAAACATATCGGTGTCATGGGCTAGCAAAGTTAGGCGTTCTGCTTGGGATGCTGAGCGTTGTAATATAACCGGAGCGGAAAAACCGCGTAATAGCGATGGGATTGGACGCGTGTTTAGTCCTGTGAAGGTGAAACTTTGCGTCTCACGAGTAAGGGTCAGAATCTGAGTAGGCACGGCTTCGGAGCCATCAGTATTGAGTAGACCAATTGCCACGGGTATCACCATGGGCTGCTTGTCTGATTGCCCCGAGGTGGGTGGTGTCGACTGGCTCAGACTAATTGTGTAGGTGTCGCCGGAGAAATCGTCTTCGACGGTGATCCTTGGGGTGCCTGCTTGACTGTACCAGAGTTTGAATTGGCTTAAATCTTGGCCTGTAGTGTCAGTGAACACCTGCAACCAATCCTCTATGGTGCACGCCTGCCCATCGTGTCTATCAAAATAAAGGTCAAGCGCTGTTTTATATGCTGCATCACCCACCAATAATTTAAGCATACGTATTAGTTCTGCGCCTTTTTCATAGATGGTGGCGGTATAGAAGTTGTTGATCTCAACGAAGCTCTCGGGGCGTACTGGATGGGCCAATGGGCCGTTGTCTTCGCGAAACTGTCTGCCACGCAAGGCTGAAACATCCTCAATTCGGCGTATATTCGCGCCGCGTACATCGGCACTAAACTGTTGGTCGCGAAACACCGTGAGGCCTTCTTTTAGACTTAGCTGAAACCAATCGCGGCAGGTGATGCGGTTGCCAGTCCAATTATGAAAATATTCGTGGGCGATAATCGCTTCAATACGTTCGAAATTTGCATCCATCGCAGTTTCAGCACTTGCCAGTACGGCAGAGGAGTTGAAAATGTTGAGACCCTTGTTCTCCATCGCCCCCATGTTGAAATCATCAACAGCCACTATGTTGAACACGCTCAAGTCGTATTCCCGGCCATAGGTTTTCTCATCCCAAGCCATACTTGTTTTGAGGGCCTGCATGGCGAAGGCGCATTTGTCTTGATCACCATCGCGTACGTGTATGTTCAGGTCTACGTGCTTGCCAGATGCAGTGGTGAAATGATCTGAAAATACCTGAAATTCTCCACTTACTAGAGCGAACAGGTAGGCGGGTTTGACCCATGGGTCTTGCCAGCGACTAGTGCCGCCTTCATGTCCCAAGGGTTCCCCATTAGATAGAGCAAATGGGAGGTCGCTGTGAATAGTGACATCAAAAGGTGCCATCACATCTGGACGATCTGGGTAATAGGTGATGCGGCGGAAACCTTCGGCCTCGCATTGAGTGCAGAACATGCCATTCGACATGTAGAGACCTGACAGCGATGTGTTTGCGCTGGGATCGATCTCAACCTCACTTTGCCATATAAAAGGCACGCTGGGTACATCACATGTTAATCCCATATCTGAAATGTCTGGGCTGACTGCCACGCCATTGATGTATGACGACAACAGTTTGAGACCTTCACCGTGCAGAAAAAATTTACCCACTGGGCTGTCTGGATTTTTACGAAATTTAACAGTGGAGCGGACCCGAGTGGCTGTTGGGTGCAAGGTAAATTCTAGTGCTACATGGTCAACCAAAAACGCAGGCGGCTGGTAATTGGCAAGGTAAATTTTTTGCGTTTCTGGAGATGTCATGTGTCTTATCCTTCACTATTTATACTTTTCCTATAGCGTCTAGTGCGAACTTAGAGCAACCGTTGGCTTAAGTTTGTTGATAACTAGTGAATTTTGTATCCGAAAGGAAAATTGGTAGGAAATAGTTACCAATTGACCTTGCTTGCTATGCTTTTGACGGTTAACAAATGCTGAAATATGGTAAAATTTGATCAACCGTCGAATTGTGGAGTTTCAAAATATGTCTCAACGTACTGAAATTTATGGCCTGTCTGTAGCAAAAGAACTGTTTGATTTTATAGAAAATCACGCTTTGAGTGGATTGGCTGTGACCTCAGATCAATTCTGGAGTGGTTTGGCTGACATGGTGCATGATCTTGGGCCTAAAAACCGGGCTTTGCTGTCGTACCGCGAAGATCTGCAAAAAAAGATTGATAGTTGGCACATTACCCTCCGTGGGAAAGATCACGATGCGGCCGCCTATCAGGATTTTTTGACAGAGATTGGTTATTTGGTGCCGGAGCCTGCTGACTTTGTGATCTCCACCCAAAACGTCGACCCAGAGATCGCCTTAATCCCCGGCCCTCAACTTGTAGTACCAATTATGAACGCTCGTTATGCTTTAAATGCGGCCAACGCCCGCTGGGGCAGTTTGTATGACGCGCTTTATGGTACTAATGCCATGGGGGATTTACCTGAGGGGCGCGGCTATGATGCCGCGCGTGGAGCGCGGGTGATTGGATGGGCCAAGGCCTATTTGGATCGAGCAGCGCCACTGGCCAATGGTTCCCATGCGGATGTCACAAGTTATGAAGTTGTAGGAGATAAACTCCTGCCAGCTTTGGCTAATTCTGGGCAATATGTCGGCATGAATAAAAATGAATCAGGTAATCTAAATGAGGTTATCTTGCAAAAGAATGGCCTACACATCGCCATTCAAATTGACCCAGAGGGCAACATTGGTAGTGGCGATAAGGCTCACGTTGATGACGTCCTTCTGGAAAGTGCAGTCTCGGTAATTATGGATTGTGAGGATTCGGTCGCAGCGGTTGATGCGCCAGATAAAGTGTTGGCCTACACTAATTGGCTAGGTCTGATGCGTGGTGATCTGGCTGAGACTGTAATTAAGGACGGAACTTCTTTTGATCGAGTGTTGAACGAAGATCGTGCCTATGAGTATGGTGACAAAAAGCTGACCCTGAAGGGGCGGGCTCTGATGCTGGTGCGCAACGTGGGGCATTTGATGACCAACCCAGCCATCACCGACCGCGATGGCCATGAAATTGGTGAAGGTCTGCTAGATGCTATGTGTACCACGATGATTGCTATGCATGATTTGAATAGGGCTGGTGGTAATTCTCTGCATGGTTCTGTTTACGTGGTGAAGCCTAAAATGCACGGTCCGACCGAAGTGGCCTTTGCCGATGAGATTTTTACTAAGGTTGAGAGCATTCTGGGCCTTCCGCACAATACGGTTAAACTTGGCATTATGGACGAAGAACGGCGCACTAGTGCCAACCTCAAAGCATGTATTGAGGCCGCACAAGCGCGGGTAGCTTTCATCAACACAGGATTCTTGGATCGTACTGGCGATGAGATTCACACTTCGATGGAAGCGGGCCCGATGATTCCAAAAGGTCAAATGAAAATGACCCCTTGGATTAATGCCTATGAAGACCGTAACGTCGATATCGGTCTAGCTTGTGGCTTGCAAGGTAAGGCACAGATTGGAAAAGGCATGTGGGCCATGCCGGATTTGATGGATGATATGCTGATGCAGAAAATTGGCCATCCTAAATCAGGCGCCACCTGCGCTTGGGTGCCGAGCCCAACAGCCGCTACTCTGCACGCAACCCATTATCATCAGGTTGACGTAATTGCGGTGCAAAATGAGCTAAAAGCCAAAGGTCCCCGTTGGGGGCTGGATGAGCTACTAACCATTCCTGTAGCAGTTGGAACAAATTGGTCGCCAGACGAGCTTACACAAGAGATTGAAAACAATGCGCAGGGTATTCTTGGCTATGTTGTCCGCTGGGTTGATAGCGGCGTAGGCTGTTCAAAAGTGCCAGACATCCATGATGTTGGCTTGATGGAAGACCGGGCCACCTGCCGCATTTCCTCGCAAGCTTTGGCCAACTGGCTGCATCACGATGTGATTGACGGTGACACTGTTATGGCCGCAATGAAAAAAATGGCGGCTGTGGTGGATAGCCAAAATGCTGGTGACCCAACTTACACTGCCATGGGTCCAAGCTTTGGCGGTATTGCTTTTAAAGCTGCCTGTGACTTGGTGTTTGAAGGCCGCGTGCAACCGTCTGGCTATACTGAGCCGGTTTTGCATCGTCGCAGGCAAGAACTAAAGACGGCTTAGATATAGGCTTGAAAATTTTGACCGTACATAGCCTGCCGCACTGGCTATCCCCTTTTAGGAAAGAACCACATGTCTGCTATTTCCCTCCGCAAAGCTAAAACTATAATCCGATCTGCCCTGTCCAAAGGCAAAGAACTTGGGCTCAAGCCTCTGTCTGTAGTGGCGGTTGACGCTGGTGGGCATGTTATTGCGTTTGAGCGTGAAGATGGGGCCGCACCTGGTCGGTTCGCAATAGCGCACGGTAAAGCGTATGGCAGCGTGATGCTAGGCATGGCGGGTACGGCGCAGATGGCACGGGCGGATCAACAAGCTTATTTTATGGAATCCGTAAATGGCCTTTTTGGTGGTAAGGTGATTCCGGTGCCGGGTGGTGTTTTAGTGCGTGACAAAAAAGGTATTGTGATAGGTGCAGTTGGCGTCACGGGCGACAGTTCAGACAATGATTTGATTGCTGCCTTGGCGGGGATTGAAGCAGCGGGGCTTGTCGGCGAAGGCTAAACTCCGCCACTGTTTAACTATGTAGGAATCCTAGCGTTGGAGAAATGTTTGGGGTTTTCTTGTTTTTGGACATTTGGGCTGGTGGGCTCAGCCATTGCGGCCTATGACTTGCACCATTGAAAGTTTTTAGGTGCAAACATGTCGCGTCCCATAGTCGGTATCATCGGCAATCCTCATATGATCAATTCAGAATATTTGGTACATGGTGCAGGAGAGATGAATGCCTGGGCTGTGCGTGAAGTCTGTGATGCCCTACCGGTCATAATACCTCCAGATGCTATGCTTGCGCCGGTAGTGGACTTGATGGAGGCCTGCGATGGCTTTGTGTTTACCGGAGGCCGCCCCAATGTGCACCCCAAAGAATATGGTGAGGCCCTCACCAATGGTCATGGGGATACGGATGAGGCGCGCGACGCATTGGCTTTGCCTCTGATCCGAGCGTTGGTTGAACGAGGTCAGCCTTACTTGGCAATTTGCCGAGGTTTTCAAGAAATGAATGTGGCGATGGGTGGGAGCCTTTATCCTGAAATTCGCGACCTACCGGGCCGCGACAATCATCGCATGCCACCCGATGGGACGTTAGCAGAGAAATTTGCCCTCCGTCATGACGTCGTGCTTACACCGGGTGGTGTGTTTGCAAAGGTATTTGGTGCTGACGTGGTGCGAACCAACACGTTGCACGGGCAGGGGATTAAACAGCCGGGACAGCGTATTGTAGTAGATGGCTACGCCCCCGACGGTACGCCAGAGGCCATCTATGTGCAGGGCGCAAAAGGTTTTGGACTTGGTGTGCAATGGCACCCAGAGTATCGTGCTGTTGAAGACTTGGTCTCTCGCCCATTATTTGCAGCATTTGGCGTTGCGGTCCATGCATGGAGCAACGCCAAATAGGTGCTGTCCTAGAGCTGACCACCAGAGATCTCTAAGGCCTGTCCATCATAACTATCTGAGCCTGCACTGCACATCCACAATGCCGCAGAAGCGACTTCATCTGCTGTGATCAACCTACCATGTGGGTTAAGAGACACCATCAAAGCTCGAGCGTCTTCATGGCTCATCTGTGCCCGTTCAGAGATACTTTCGGTGTTGCGAACGATGATATCAGTGTCGACATATCCTGGACAAATCGCATTAAAGGTAACAGGCATTTTAGCATGATCTGCGGAAAGGGCTCGGATCAGCCCAATTACACCATGCTTTGACGCACTATAAGCATGTGCACCTTTTAAACCGCGCACTCCGGCGATGGAAGAAATTGCAATTACTCGCCCCCAGTCTTTAACCGGCATGTGGCGTAGAGATTCTCTTATTGTGAGATAGGCGCCATCTAGATTGATCGCCATGATATTACGCCAAAAACCGAAGGCTGAGTTCTGGATATTTTGGCCCTCAGCAATGCCTGCATTTGCTACGCAAATATCAATACTACCGAAGCGATCGGCAATATTTTGCATACCGCCCACGACTGAAGCCTCATCAGACACATCCATCTTAACGGACAATCCCCCAAAAGATTCGGACGCCGCTTCCAGCACGCTCAGTCGGCGTCCGGTTATGGCTACTTGGCACCCTTGAGCGGCCAAACCGCGCGCAATGGCTAGGCCTATGCCGGTCCCACCGCCGGTGACGACTGCACTTTTTCCTGTCAGTATCAAAGTTATTCCCCTTAATAGTGGTATACTAAAATATACTCATGTTTTGCGGCGAAACGCCACGGTAGATTGGTTGCGAAATATTATTACGCGGGTTACGAATTTTACAATCGAAAATACTCGGGGACGGTGAAAAACCGCGTCATGAAAGGACGAAAATTATGAAAATTGGGGCTCTTAAAGAAATTTTTATTGGTGAGCAGCGCGTGGCGCTCACCCCCGAAAGTGCCGCTCAGCTGCAAAAGCTTGGGCATGAATGCATGATTGAAAAGGGAGCCGGCAAAGCTGCAGGCTTCAGCGACGCACAGTATAAAGCTGCCGGTGTCGTGGTTGCAGCCACTGCTGCGGCACTCACCAAAGCGAGCGACCTAATTGTCAAAGTGCGTCCTCCGAGTGAAGCAGAGGTGAAACGGCTTTCAGATACTAAGACGCTGATTTCACTTTTCTATCCTAGTGAAAATACTACTTTGATGGAGCTGGCTCAGTCCAAAGGTGCCAGTATTATCGCTATGGATATGGTGCCGCGGATTAGTAGGGCCCAGAAGATGGACGCCCTGTCGTCCATGGCTAATATTTCAGGATACCGAGCTGTGATCGAGGCTGGTAATAATTTTGGACGCTTTTTTACGGGCCAAGTCACAGCTGCGGGCAAAGTGCCACCGGCCAAAGTTTTGATCGTAGGCGCTGGCGTTGCTGGGCTTGCTGCTATTGGGACTTCCACCGCCTTGGGTGCCATCACCTATGCTTTTGACGTTCGTCCGGAGGTAGCTGAGCAGGTTGAATCCATGGGGGCTGAGTTTGTCTTCCTAGACTTTGAAGCCGAACAAGCCGACGGAGCCGCAACTGGCGGTTATGCTCCAGTATCATCGCCAGAGTTTGCTGCAGCGCAGTTAGCAAAATTCCGCGAAATCGCGTCAGATATTGATATCGTTGTTACTACGGCTTTGATTCCCAACCGCGAAGCGCCTGAGCTGTGGACCGCTGAAATGGTCGCGAGCATGAAACCGGGTTCGGTTATTATTGATTTGGCCGCCGAAAAGGGTGGCAACTGTAAGCTTACCGTGATGGATGAGCGGATTGTAACAGGCAATGGCGTTATAATTATTGGCTATACAGATTTCCCAAGTCGGATGGCTGCGCAGGCCAGTACGCTCTATTCTAATAATATCCGGCATATGATTGCGGACCTCACCCCGGGCAAAGACGGATTGATAGTGCATGATATGGAAGATGATGTGATCCGTGGGGCTACAATAGCCCATGCCGGTGAGATTACCTTTCCGCCACCACCACCAAAGATTCCGGCAATTGCTGCTAAGCCTAAAGAGGCAGCAGTGGCCCTGACACCTGAAGAGGTGAAGGTTAATGAAGCCGTTGCTTACCGCAAAACGACCCGTCAGCAATATGCGCTGTTGGCAGTGGGGGGCATGTTAATGCTTTTACTGGGAGCCTATGCACCAGCAAGTTTTATGCAGCACTTTATTGTATTCGCGTTGGCCTGTTTTATTGGGTTCCAAGTGATTTGGGGGGTGGCACACGCGCTGCATACGCCTTTGATGGCCATTACCAATGCCATTTCAGGCATTGTCGTGGTCGGTGCTTTACTACAGATCGGTTCAGGCAACATTTTGGTGTGGGTATTAGCTGGCCTTTCCGTCTTGATTGCGACGATCAATATTGTTGGTGGGTTTATGGTTACACGCCGTATGCTTGCCATGTTCCAAAAATCTTAAGCGGGGGGGTTAGATTATGCTTTCAACAGGTATCACATCCGCCGCCTATATCACGGCGGCAGTATTATTCATTTTATCCCTTGGAGGATTATCCAACCAGGAAAGCGCCAAGCGCGCGGTTTGGTATGGAATTGTTGGCATGGGGTTGGCGATGTTTGCTACCGTGTTCGGCCCTGGCGTAGGTAATTACATTTTAATTGCATTGATGGTGTGCATCGGCGCCTATCTTGGTGTGGTTGTTGCACGACGGGTCGAGATGACTGAGATGCCTCAGCTTGTGGCTGCCCTACACAGTTTTGTTGGATTAGCTGCTGTTTTCATCGGGCTAAATGCTGAATTTGAACTGGCCAATGTACGTCAGCTTCTAGCCTCGGGTGGTGACATGGACACGCTGACAGGTTTTGGTAAGAAATTAGCTGGTAAAGACGCCGTGGAGATCGCTATTTTGAAGGTCGAAGTTTTCTTGGGGGTATTCATTGGGGCGGTGACATTTACCGGGTCGGTCGTGGCCTTTGGAAAGTTAGCCGGTAAGTTGAGTGGCACGCCGTTCAAACTGCCGGGTGGTCATGCGTTGAATGCGGTCGCATTGTTGGCCAGTATTGCCTTGATGGTTCTCTATGCTGGCGGTGCGGGAGTCTGGACCATGGTTGCTGTGATGGTGATTGCTGGCTTCATTGGCTGGCATCTGATCATGGGTATTGGCGGGGCGGATATGCCTGTAGTGGTGTCGATGCTCAATTCCTATTCGGGTTGGGCGGCTGCCGCTATTGGCTTTACGCTTGGAAATGACCTTTTGATCGTAGTTGGCGCGCTGGTTGGCTCGTCTGGTGCAATCTTAAGTTACATTATGTGTAAGGCGATGAACCGCAACTTTATCTCTGTGATTTTAGGTGGCTTTGGTGGTGCGAAAGGCCCGCAGATGGCTGTAGAAGGCGAGCAAATCGCAATTGAGGCCGATGGTGTTGCTGCGGTTTTAAATGAGGCTGACAGCGTAGTGATCATTCCAGGCTATGGAATGGCTGTGGCGCAGGCTCAACAGTCAGTATCAGAACTGGTGCGCAAGCTGCGCGCACAGGGCAAGCAAGTGCGCTTTGCAATCCATCCTGTCGCTGGTCGTTTGCCGGGCCATATGAATGTGCTTCTGGCCGAAGCGCGGGTCCCTTACGATATTGTAATGGAAATGGATGAAATAAATGAAGATTTTCCTAAAACAGATGTGGCCATCGTGATTGGGTCCAACGACATAGTGAACCCAGCTGCGCAGGAGGATCCCAACAGCCCGATTGCTGGTATGCCGGTGCTGGAGTGTTGGAAAGCCAAACATGTATTTGTGTCCAAGCGTGGGCAGGGTACCGGCTATTCTGGTATCGAAAACCCACTGTTTTTCAAAGAAAATACCCGTATGTTCTATGGGGATGCAAAAGCCTCGTTGGACAAACTTTTGCCAATGATAGACTGATTAGGTCAAGCGCATCGCCCTCTGGTCTCAGCTGGGCGGTGTGACCGACTTTTCTTACCATGTTAGGTGCGCTTGATGGTACATATGATTGATCACCCATTACGCCAAAGCTCGGCAGATGAACTGCATGCCAGGCCGTTCCCAACAGTAGCGGCTCCGGCGCGTGCTGCGTTTTTAGCCTATAAGTCTGCTGATGATGAAACTGGCCGCGATGAGATGGCGGATCGTGCGCATTTATGGCGCTTACTGGATATCTATGACGTGGCTCATCCAGATAAGGATGCTACCCATTACTTTGGCCAACTGGGTGCAGTCTGGGTGAAATGGGAATGCCACACTGAATTTGTAACCTATACTGCGATCCTTGGAGATCCTGGTAGCAAGCCGTTCGATGGCACTGAGTTTGATATTTTTCCAGCTGATTGGCTAGCTGAGTTGCCGGGCATGACGCTAACGTCAACTTCCCTCCGTATAGAAGCGGATTTTGAGACTGAAGCCATAAAGGCAAAGCTGTCAAAATGGTTCGTATCTGAAAGCCTTGCTGTGAGCCGGGTTTTAGATAATGCCGCGGTCATAGCAGGTGACTACCGCATAGATGGCAACGGGCATCTTCGGTTCTCGGTTTTTGTGCCCCCCAGTACCGGTCGGCGTCGTGTGGGACGTATCGTGCAGCGGCTCAATGAGATTGAAGTTTATAAAGCTATGTCGATGCTCGGCCTATTCCGGGCGCGCGCTCTTTCCGCAGAACTTAATGTGGTAGATGCGGATATGTCGGCGCTGGTAGCTGCTTTGGCGGATAATCAGGTATCTGCTGAGGATAACCTGCATGTGCTTCTAGGACTTTCAGCTAAGCTAGAGAACCATTCGGCCCGGGTTGCTTACCGGTTTGCCGCCAGTAAGGCTTACGCGGCGATTGTAGCTCAACGCATAGAGGTTCTGCGCGAGGGGCAATTTGAAGGTCGGCAAACATTTCGTGAATTCATGATGCGGCGCTTTGATCCAGCGATGCGCACGGTACATGCACTTGACGCAAGGCTCCAAGATTTAATTGCAAGAGCAATCCGCACTGGCGACCTCCTGCGTACTAGTGTCGATGTGGAACGGCAAAGCCAAAGCCAAGATTTGTTGACCAGTATGAATCGCCGTGCGGATATGCAATTAAAACTACAGAAAACTGTTGAGGGCCTATCCGTGGTCGCCATCAGCTATTACGCTACAGGCCTTGTGCTATATGTCCTAGCTCCTGTGGCAACTGTGTTTGGCTTGTACAAAGGCATTTTGACTGCCTGTGTTGTCCCTGTGGTGGTGGGGCTGGTTTATCTTGCTTTGCGGCGGATTAGACGACAGACGCCGTAATGACATAGATGCCCCTTGACGGGGGGCGCTATGCGAGCACAACATGTCACTATGTCAGATATTTTCAACGCCCGCCAATTGCTTGCCAAACTGGTTTCCTTTCCAACTGTCAGTTCGGATACGAACCTGCCGTTAATCTATTTTGTGCGTGATTATTTTGCACAACATGGAATTGACAGTCTTGTGATCCCAAATGAAGATGGGACAAAAGCTGGGCTTGTGGCACAGGTGGGGCCAAATGTGATTGGTGGTGTAGCTTTGTCTGGCCATTCGGACGTAGTACCTGTCGAAGGCCAGGATTGGACTACGGATCCTTGGACCTTAGTTGAAAAAAATGATAGATTCTATGGGCGTGGCACCTGTGATATGAAAGGGTTTGTGGCTTTGGCCATAGCAGCTATGGTGAAAGCCAATTCGATGGATTTAAAACGTCCGTTGCAATTTGCTCTGTCGCGCGATGAAGAGATCGGCCTACTGGGCGCACCTGATGTGGCGAATGGACTGTTGGCTCACTTCGCCAAGGTTGATGCCGTAATTGTGGGTGAACCCACAGAAATGAAAGTGGTCACCGGCCACAAAAGCTGTGATGATTTACAATTCCATGTGCGTGGCTACGAGGTGCACTCCTCACGGCTACATGAAGGTGTCTCAGCTGTGATGTGTGCTGCGCGCTTTGTTGAATGGGTACGCCAACAAAACATTGAAAGCCAAGATAAAATACCCTCTGCGACAGCAGTACTTTATGATCCGCCTTTCACAACCTTGCATGTGGGTAGAATCAATGGTGGCACAGCTGATAACATCACAGCCAAAGACTGTTATTTCTCGATTGACCTACGGTGCGTCGGTGATGAGCGTACGGAAGATTGGCTAGTCAAAATCCAACAAAAAATTGAGACTATTGAAGCTGAGATGAAAGCGGTACATTCAGATGCATTTTTCAATATCCATGTCATGCGTGGTCCTGCTGTAGTGCCGGAGATCGAGGGGCAGGCTGAAGCATTGGCGCGACTGTTGACCGGCGATAATGGCAATCACACCGTGTCTTATGGCACTG
>Ga0308024_1000233_pt1 | contig 24358 bp, 19 predicted proteins | sample Neamet420_FD_201295 | JGI IMG/M metagenome (GOLD analysis project Ga0308024, IMG submission 201295) | Marine microbial communities from water near the shore, Antarctic Ocean - #420 | ecosystem: Environmental > Aquatic > Marine > Unclassified | place: Southern Ocean | collected 2014-10-03
CTGTTCCCATCGTTGACACTGAACTTGAACTTGAAGTTGCTGTTGCTCAGCCAGCAATAGAAGATAGCCAAGCGTCGGCCGACCCTTCTATTGATGTTGCCCCGCAGCGGGACACACAGGTGCTCAGACCAATTGCTTCGACTGATGCTATACCACAAACCGTGCTAGACCAGCCTGTGCGAATGGAAGAGGTGGTGATCATTCCTTCGATTGATCTGCCCATGCCGGAAATTGAGGCTGACACTCCTGAGCCATTGGAAACTAGCTCGGTTCCCAAGCCGCGGCCAGTCCCTCGCATCGCCCCTATTGCGGTAGTCCCACCTGCGCCTGAAATAGATGTTGGAGATATCACACAAGATACCGCCACCCCTCAGGTGGCGCCTGCCGAGGTGATACAAGAACAAACTGCTAAAGCGCCAGAAGCGGCCGCTATTGAAATTGTGACGGAGGCGGAGAAGCCATCAGACGCTGTGGAAGTTTCTAGGTTGGCCCCTCCGCGCAGTGTCAGGCCGCAACGGCGACCCAAAACGAATACACCTATTGATGAGGCTACGCCTGTGGAAGTACAGATTGATCCGTTGGAGGCGGCTTTGGCTGAGGCGCTTAGCGGATCTGTCGCTGTGCCAGAACCTCAAATGAATGCGACTGAGGCTTTGGCACCGCATGTTATCCGTGGTATGCAACTCGCAATCTCACCATGTTGGAACCTTGGTGCGTCCTCATCGGCGTCGTTATTCACCACTGTTGTTGTAGGCATGCAACTCACAATAGAGGGCAAGCCATTGGCAAAAAGTATTCATCTGGTAGGCTATGAAGGTGGAGATCAGTTGAGCGCGGAACGGGCTTTTGAAACTGCGCAGCGTGCAATTAAAGAGTGCGGCGTCGAGGGTTTCAAGTTACCAAAGGATCAATATACTGCATGGCAAAATATGGAAATTACATTTAACCCAGAGAAAATGAGAATGCGATGATGCGATTAATCTATTTTGGAGTTCTTGCGATAGTCCTGTGGACAGGCGCAGTGTTGGCACAGAATGGGCCTCTGAAAATTGAGATCACGGATGGTGTGATCGAACCACTCACTTTTGCTGTTCCAATGTTTGAGGCTAAAAATATAGAGGCAGCTGCGATTGCCACCAAAATTTCACGTCTTGTTGCCAAAGATTTGACTAATAGTGGGTTGTTTCGTGAAATTTCTGCCAATCGATTTATTGCGCAAAGAACCACTTTTGCCGAAGCTGTACGCTACCCAGACTGGCGTGCGATTAATACGCAAGCTCTGGTTACCGCTTCGGTTGAAACGAGCAGCACTGGCCGTTTGACGGTTAAGTTTCGGATATTTGATGTTTTCTCAGGCGTACAACTGGGCCGAGGCATGCAATTGAGTGGTAGCACACAGGCTGTCCGGCGTATGGCGCATAAGGTTGCGGACCAGGTTTATGAACGGATCACTGGTGAGGGACCTTATTTTGACAGCAAGATTGTGTTTGTGTCTGAAAGTGGGCCAAAAGATAAGCGCCTTAAGCGTTTAGCCATTATGGATTTTGATGGTGAAAATGTGCAGTTTTTGACTGGAAACAAGAATATTGTGTTGGCACCACGCATATCTAAAGATGGTAAGAAAGTTTTGTATACCAGCTTTGAGACTGGGTTTCCGCAGATTTACCTGCTGGACATCAGTACTGCTGGGCGCAAACGCCTGCCAACCTCGGACGATGGCATGGGTTTTTCTCCGCGCTTTTCGCCGGATAGTAAACGTATAGTTTACTCGCTCGAGCAGGGCGGTAATTCGGATATATATTTGATGGATTTGGCTACGGCGCGGTCGAAGCGGATGACGTCAAGCCTAGCGATCGACACTGCACCCAGTTTTAGTCCTGATGGACGTCAAATCGTGTTTGAAAGTGATCGCAGCGGGACCCAACAGCTTTATCTTATGCCTGTATCTGGTGGCACACCAAAACGTATTTCTTTCGAGAATGGCCGTTATGGAACCCCAGTTTGGAGCCCACGTGGCGATCTGATAGCCTTCACCAAGCAAAGCAACGGCCGCTTTAATATCGGTGTGATGCGTGATGACGGCAGTGAAGAGCGGCTTTTGTCGGGCTCATTTTTGGATGAGGGCCCTACCTGGTCACCCAACGGGCGTGTAATAATGTTTGCTCGCCAAACTCAGGGTCCGAAGGGTGCACCCAGCCTGTACTCTGTTGATATTACCGGCAGAAATCTACGCGCTTTAAATTTGGGGGCTCCTGCCTCTGACCCATCTTGGGGGCCTGTTCAGCCGTAAGGCTTTCAGCCCTATGAAATTTTTCTATGAAAGGAAACCTAAATGAGATTAATTCACTTAGCCTTTGTGCCGTTTCTGGCTTTAGTAGCCTGTACTGATCCTGAGGGCGGGTTTAACGGAGGGCTTCTTGGTGATAGCTCGAGTTGGGATGATCCGGCGGCAAATGCCGAAGATCAAAGTGATCCTACTTCTCAAGCGTTTTTTGAAAAAAAAATTGGAAATCGAGTACTTTTTGAGATAAACAAATATACTTTGAGCAGCTCTGCTAAGGCTGGTCTTGATGAGCAAGCCCGTTGGCTGATAGATAATCCACAATATGTCATCATCATAGAAGGTCATGCTGATGAGCAGGGCACACGCGAATATAACTTGGCGCTAGGATTTAGGCGGGCGCAATCTGCACAGGAATATTTAGTCTCCCGCGGGGTATCTGGTCTGCGTCTAAAAACCCGCAGCTATGGCAAGGAACGGCCTCTAGAAATTTGTAGTGCAGAGCGATGCTACGCTAAAAACCGTCGGTCTGTAACTCTTTTGACCACTGGCCTGAGCTGATGCTATTGGGCCGCGCTTTGATCTTGTCATGTGGGCTTGCGAGCTCAGTTTCAGCCGATAGTCTGGCTGATATGCGTCAAGATCTTGCTGGTCTTTTAGTTGATACTAGGCGTTTGCAACTAGACATAGTCACAATTCAGGGGGGAGGCTCCATCAACGACGGCTCGCTTTTAGACAAGGCAGTGGTTATTGAAAATGAATTACGACGTTTGACCGGTCAGACTGAAGACCTGACCTATCAAATCTCTGCCGTTGTGCGCGATGCAAATCAGAGAATAGCCAGTTTGGAAGCTCGGGTTTGCGCGCTTGAGCCGGGGTGTATTGTGGCAGGATTAGGTGAGGATATGCCCACTGGATTTCAGGTGAAGACACCCTCTGATTTAGTTATGTCTCCAGACATATTGACTACTTCGGAGCAATCAGAATTTGATTTAGCTAATACTATGCTCATATCTGGCGATACGCTGAGTGCGGTGCAAATGTTTGAAGATTTTGTCACAGCATTTCCTATCGGGCCTTTGACGCAAAAGGCGCATTTATTTTTGGGTCATGGTTATATGAATATTTCTAAGTTCCGCCTCGCCGCACGTTCCTACCTTGAGGCTTATTCGGTTAATGAGGCAAATGAGGTTGCATCCTCTGCGCTGTATAACCTTGCCTTGGCCTTTCATCATATGGGTAATACCAAAGAAGGATGTTTGACATTGAATGAGGTACAATTTCGTTATTCGAATTCAGATATTGTAGCTGATGCCAAACAGGCAGCGGCAGAACTGTCATGCATATGACCGAGCAGATACGCTCTAAAATTTTAGCTGATCTTATTGAGTGTTTTGAGGATGTGGCCACGGACGCCACTATTGGGGTGGCGGTTTCGGGTGGGTCTGATTCTGTTGCGATGCTGTTGGCTTTACGTGAGGCCTTGCCGAAGGCCACATTACGGGTTGCCACTGTAGATCACGGACTACGCCCAGAGGCGGGCGACGAGGCGCGTTGGGTCGGCGCACTCTGTTCTGGCCTTGGAATTGAGCATGATATTTTGCCTATAACTAATTTGCTTTTAGGCTCAAATCTACAGGCGCGTGCACGTGCTGCACGCTACGACGCGCTGTCTGAATGGGGCCTTGGCTTTGAGGTTGTCTGTCTGGGACATAGCCAAACCGATGTAGCAGAGACCTTCTTGATACGTTTGGCGCGCGGCTCTGGAGTCGATGGCTTGGCCAAAATGCAGGCGCGTTGGCATAATAGGGGATTAAACTGGGCAAGGCCTTTGTTGAACTTTTCCCGCAATGATTTGCGCTGCTATTTGCGGATTCAGGGACAATCTTGGTGCGAAGATCCAAGTAATGATGATCGGTCTTACACACGGGTGCAAATGCGCCAAATACAGCCCCAGCTAGATGAATTGGGATTGAATACTGCGCGGTTGGCTAAGACTGCGGCTCGCATGTCCAGTGTACAAAAAGCTTTGGCGTTTTCACTGAAAACCATACGCCAGGCCGTCATACAAATTGATTTTGGTGATATTGTATTTGACCGAGGCGCACTGGCACAATTGCCGAGTGAGTATGTAGAGCAGATGGTGGCGGAGTCCCTTAGCTGGATTGGTGGGCAGGCCTATAAGCCTAGAAATTCGGCGCTGTTGCGGGCGATTTCCGCAAAAACAACATTTAGTTTGCACGGATGTGTCCTAATACCGCAGCCAGGAAACTTATTGCGTATTAGCCGAGAATATGTGGCTGTGGCCAAAGTAAAATCTCTGTGTCCAGCTCTTTGGGATGGTCGTTATTTTGCACCAAACCATAATAAAACATATGAAATTCGTGCGCTTGGGACCTATGGTCTGTCTTTATGTCCGGATTGGCGTTTCGATAAAATACCACGAATTGCACTAGAATCTAGTCCTTCTGTTTGGCAGAATGATCAGCTTATTTCCGCTCCTCAGGCGGGGTTTGGACAAAAAGATGTGCTTCAGGTGGTTCCAACGCCATGGGAATGATAGTAACCCCGTTGAAATAAGCGGTGTGATGACTATCTTAATTTTGAGCCCGGCGTTTACATGCGTCGACACATTGCGTTTCTGATAGGAGTTTCCCTTGGGTAATCTACGCAACATCGCCTTCTGGTTTGTTTTATTCATTCTACTTTTGATGCTGTTCCGGCTATTTTCGGGGGGTGGAGAATCTACTTCGAGCCGCGCGACAACTTATTCTGACTTTGTGCAGGCGGTGGAAAATGGACAAGTGAGTAGTGCTACTTTGGACGGAGAGACCGTCAGCTACACCGGTCCAAATGACGCTGAATTTAAAACAATTGTGCCGGGTGACGCTCAGGTTAGTGATTTACTAGTGTCCAAGGGCGTAAGTGTTATTGCTAAATCTCAAGAGACATCGATGTTTCAATCTGTGCTGATGTCACTCTTGCCGATCATGCTTTTGGTGGGGGTCTGGATTTATTTTATGAACCGCATGCAGGGTGGTGGCAAAGGTGGTGCGATGGGCTTTGGTAAAAGCCGTGCCAAATTGCTGACTGAAAAACAAGGGAATGTAACCTTTGATGATGTTGCAGGAATTGATGAGGCAAAAGAGGAGCTGGAAGAAATTGTAGATTTTTTGCGCAACCCAGAGAAATTTAGCCGTCTCGGTGGTAAGATACCAAAAGGTGCACTGCTTGAAGGCGCTCCGGGGACTGGTAAAACATTGTTGGCACGCGCAATTGCTGGTGAAGCAGGAGTTCCATTCTTTTCAATCTCGGGGTCGGACTTTGTAGAAATGTTTGTTGGTGTAGGTGCGAGTCGCGTTCGCGACATGTTTGAGCAAGCCAAAAAAAATGCGCCTTGTATTTTGTTTATCGATGAAATTGACGCTGTGGGCAGGGCCCGTGGTGCTGGTTACGGCGGTGGTAATGATGAGCGTGAGCAAACATTGAATCAATTGTTGGTCGAAATGGATGGGTTCGAAGCAAATGAAGGAATTATCATTGTTGCTGCGACTAATCGTAAAGATGTCTTGGATCCGGCATTGCTACGCCCGGGGCGTTTTGACCGTCAAGTAACCGTTCCAAGCCCAGATTCACGTGGACGCGAAAAAATACTAGGCGTCCATGCACGTAAATTGCCAACAGGCCCAGATGTTGACTTACGAATCATTGCGCGCGGTACACCTGGGTTTTCTGGCGCTGACCTGGCAAATTTAGTTAACGAATCTGCACTGGCTGCTGCTAGAATTGGCCGCCGTTTAGTGACAATGGAAGATTTTGAGAAGGCCAAAGACAAAATCCTGATGGGGGCTGAGCGCCGTTCCATGGTGCGCACCAAGACCCAATTAGAAAAAACGGCGTATCATGAGGCGGGCCATGCTTTGGTTGGGTCTCTTCTGCCTAAATGTCAGCCTGTTTATAAGGCTACAATAATTGCACGCGGCGGTGCTGGTGGCATGGTGATGAGTTTGCCCGAGATGGACAGGTTGAATTTTTACCGCGACGAATGTCATGATGAATTGGCCATGACGATGGCTGGAAAAGCAGCTGAAATTTTTAAATATGGTGAAGATCAGGTGTCGAACGGACCGTCTGGCGACATTCAGCAGGCCTCTAGTTTAGCGCGCGCTATGGTAATGCGTTGGGGCATGTCTGATCTGGTTGGTAATATCGACTACTCTGAGGCCGCCGAAGGCTACTCTGGGCGGACCTCTGGTCTATCGACCTCTGCGGGTACGAAAGAGCTGATCGAATCTGAAGTGAGAACCTTCGTGCAAGATGGATATGACTTGGCTCTAAAAACTATCACTGATAACAAAATGCGGTTTGAAAATTTAGCTCAGGGGTTGCTTGAGTATGAAACCCTCACTGGAGCAGAAATTAAGAAAGTAATGGAAGGTGAAGTCCTAAATCGTGACGAAGATGAGGACGACAGCACAAGCGCTGGAGGCACGCCGTCAGTGACGGCGATACCCAAGACTAAGCCGAAGTCGAAACTCAGTGACGGTGGGATGGAACCAGAGCCTTCTGTATAAAGTTTAAAGCCTCCACTCGATAACTCGGTGGAGGTATTTATTTAATGGAAGGTTTACCAACATGCCCGCATTAGTGGCTAAAGATTTATTTTTGCAGATCACTTGGCTGGGGGTCGTCACCGAGCGGTTTGGTGTGGAAGTTGAGACCGAGCCGCGGAAATCAATAGATCTTGATTGGAATGGCGTGCTGGGTGGTGCGCACAGTGGACGCCACCGGGCTTCTGATAGCCGGGTGCTGCAGCAACATAAAAAAGATACCCAAATCGCCAATGTGCGGCAGCTCAGCATTGTTAGCCGGGAGGAGATCGACCAAATAGCGCGAGCTATGAAAATTCCCAAGTTTAATCCAGAATGGTTGGGTGCAAATATTGTGCTGTCAGGCTGTCCAGATTTTTCTCATATTCCACCTTCATCGCGGCTTCAGGCTACAAATGGAACAACGCTGGTGGTTGATATGCAAAATTACCCGTGCCACCAAATTGGAATGACTATTGAGCGCGATCTTCCTGGACTTGGGAAATCGTTCAAGCAGTACGCTAAGGGTCGGCGCGGTGTGACTGCTTGGGTTGAGCGGCCAGGGCAGTTGGCTTTGGGAGATCAGCTGCGGCTGCATTGCCCTGAACAACGTGTTTGGCTGCTTGATGGTCAATCTCATTTGATTTAAGGGCTAACGGGCCAAACAATTTACCAAATACCCTGTAGCAACCAAAAGTAGTTGTGCAGCACAAAAGTATTTTTTATAAATCATTAGCTTAAAATATTCTGATGACTTCACTAAATTTATTTTAGAGGTGCAGTGCGTGTTTCCGATTGGCACGTGGGCAGTGATTTGCTGCCGCACACGCAAGCGCGAATGTCGGATTTACTCTGCTTTTCAAGATACGATAGCGATACACGCAATAGTATACTTTGGTCATGGGGCCACAGCGGGAGATATAAAATGAGCTATAAGTCGGATATTGAAATTGCGCGTGGTGCTTCGAAGGCACTCATTCAGGATATCGGTGCGAAGATTGGCATCGAGAGCAAAGATCTGCTGCCTTATGGTCATGATAAGGCCAAGGTAAGCCAATCTTTCATCAATTCAGTGCAGGGCCGTGAAAATGGTAAGTTGATATTGGTTACAGCTATCAACCCGACCCCGGCTGGTGAGGGTAAGACCACAACCACGGTTGGGCTTGGTGACGGTTTGAACCGTATTGGTAAAAACGCGATGGTCTGTATCCGTGAGGCGTCTTTAGGTCCCAACTTTGGTATGAAGGGTGGTGCTGCTGGTGGTGGTTATGCTCAGATCGTTCCGATGGAGGATATGAACCTGCACTTTACTGGTGATTTCCATGCAATCACCTCAGCTCACAGCTTGCTGTCTGCAATGATAGATAACCATATTTATTGGGGCAATGATCTAGAAATTGATACTCGCCGCGTCGTTTGGCGCCGGGTCGTGGACATGAATGATCGAGCCCTTCGCCAAATCACAGCCTCCTTAGGTGGCGTTTCCAATGGATTCCCGCGGGAAACTGGTTTTGACATTACAGTGGCCTCAGAAGTGATGGCAATTCTGTGTTTAGCTAATAATCTTACAGATTTACAAAAGCGTTTAGGCGATATGATCGTTGCTTATCGCCGCGACCGAAGCCCGGTGTTTGCTCGCGATATCAAAGCTGATGGCGCGATGACAGTTTTGCTTAAAGATGCGATGCAGCCAAATTTAGTTCAAACATTGGAAAATAACCCAGCGTTTGTACATGGTGGTCCATTTGCCAATATCGCGCATGGCTGTAACTCTGTTATTGCTACAACTACCGCATTAAAACTTTGCGACTATGTTGTGACTGAGGCAGGATTTGGTGCTGATCTGGGAGCTGAAAAGTTCCTCAACATCAAGTGCCGCAAAGCTGGCCTTGCGCCTTCTGCGGTAGTCCTGGTGGCCACTGTGCGTGCAATGAAGATGAATGGTGGCCTTTCCAAAGCTGAGCTAGGCGCTGAGAATGTCACAGCGGTTGAAGCGGGCTGTCCTAATCTGGGTCGCCATATTGAAAACCTAAAAAGCTTTGGTGTGCCGGTAGTTGTCGCTATCAATCATTTTGTGACGGATACCGAGGCTGAGGTTCAGGCTGTAAAGGATTATGTTGCCAGTCAAGGTTCTGAAGCCATCGTGTCGCAGCATTGGGAGTTTGGAAGTAAAGGATCTGAAGCTTTGGCCACTCGTGTTGCGGAAATTGCGGATGCCGATATGGCCAATTTTGCACCGATCTATCCAGATGAGATGCCATTAGCTGATAAAATCCAAACAATCTGCAAGCGGATTTACCGTGCTGATGAAGCCTTAATGGATCAAAAGATTCGCAATCAGCTGAGAGAATGGGAGGAGCAAGGTTATGGGCACTTACCAGTCTGCATGGCAAAAACCCAATATAGTTTTAGTACTGATCCAAACTTACGCGGCGCGCCGGTGGGCCACTCTGTGCCAGTGCGCGAAGTGCGTTTGTCAGCGGGTGCAGGCTTTGTGGTTGCTGTTTGTGGTGAAATCATGACGATGCCTGGCTTGCCGCGTAAACCTGCTGCTGAAACCATTATGCTGAATGATGCTGGCGAGATTGAAGGTCTTTTTTAAAACCTTGGTCCCTCGCTTTGGCGGGGGACAACCTCCTGCGGGAGTATTTGCCGTAAATATCGGCCACATTATTCAAACACAGGCCTTGGGAGACTTAAGATGACTGCACAGATAATTAATGGCAAAGCTTTTGCGGAGCGAGTGCGCAGCCAAGTGGCAGAACATGTGGCGCGCTTAAAGGTAGATCATGCGATTGTACCTGGGCTTGCGGTTGTTTTGGTAGGTGAAGATCCCGCCAGCCAAGTCTATGTTCGTTCAAAGGGCAAGCTGACTGTTGAGGTTGGTATGCATTCTGTGGAGCACAAACTGGACGCTGATACATCAGAGACTGATCTTCTTGCGGTGATTAATAAGCTGAATGCAGACCCTGCTATCCATGGAATTTTGGTGCAGTTACCACTGCCTAAGCATTTAAATGAAGACTTGGTAATTGGTAACATTGATCCGGTTAAGGATGTTGACGGGTTTCATATTTCGAATGTGGGCTTGTTGGGGACGGGACAGAAGTCGATGGTTCCCTGCACTCCTTTAGGTTGTTTGATGATGCTGCGCGATCATTTTGGCTCTTTGTCTGGCCGTGATGCTGTTGTGATTGGGCGGTCTAATATCGTAGGTAAACCAATGGCGCAGCTTTTACTTGGTGATAGCTGCACGGTGACGATTGCTCACTCCCGCACTAAAAACCTACCAGATGTTGTGCGCCGTGCCGATATAGTAGTGGCTGCAGTTGGGCGTGCTGAGATGGTGCCGGGAGATTGGATTAAGCCTGGGGCGGTTGTTATTGACGTGGGTATTAATAGAATTCCAGCTCCTGAAAAAGGTGAGGGCAAGATGAAGTTGGTGGGTGATGTGGATTTTGCCAGCTGTGCTGGGATTGCGGGCGCCATTACACCAGTACCGGGTGGCGTCGGGCCTATGACCATTGCGTGCCTGTTAGCTAATACTTTAACCGCTACCTGTCGTGCGAATAACTTGCCAGAACCAGAAGGTCTGACTGTTTAAAGGTATGATTTCACGCAGGAGGCAAATAGACAGGGTCTGGTATGCCCAATGATTTGCCTCCAACACTACAGGCTTGGTTCGACCGAAAGGGTTGGACGCCACACCCGCACCAATTGCAAATGTTGGCTCGCTGTGATGCACGAGCAACGCTGCTGATTGCGCCCACTGGCTGTGGTAAGACAATGGCTGGATTTTTACCTAGTCTGGTGGAGCTCGCCGAGGGCCACCATAAAGGCCTGCATACGCTTTATATTTCTCCTCTCAAGGCTTTGGCGACTGATATCAAACGAAACCTGCGCGTGCCGGTGGCTGAGATGGGTCTTGATTTGCGTATTGAGGATCGTACTGGGGACACCAGTGCCACGCAAAAGCGCAAGCAGCGTGCTGATCCACCACATATTCTGCTGACGACGCCAGAAAGCCTGGCATTATTGACCAGCTACAGCGATGCCCATCGGATATTTTCGGGGCTTAAGCGGGTAGTCGTTGATGAAATTCATGCGCTAAGTGAAAGTAAGCGTGGAGATCAGCTAATGTTGGCTTTGGCCGCACTGCAGCGACTTTGCCCCGACATGCAGCGTGTGGGGCTTTCTGCTACCGTGGAAGATCCACACGCTATTTCAATGTTTTTGGCATGTCACCCGGACACTTGCGAGATCATTCAGGCAGCGGCAGGGCCCTTACCAGATATTGAGATGTTACAGATCGATGTACCGGCGCCTTGGTCCGGTGGTGGGGCATCCTATGCGATCCCTGCGGTCCTGCTAGAGGTTGCCCGTCACAAGACTACACTTATCTTTCATAATACCCGTGCGCAGGCAGAGATTTTCTTTCATAATCTCTGGCTGGCTAATGAAACAGAGTTACCTATAGGTATTCATCATGGCTCATTGTCTCGTGATCAGCGTGCACGGGTGGAGGAGGCTATGGTGAGGGGTCAATTGAGAGCTATTGTTTGTACTGGTTCTCTAGATTTGGGAATTGACTGGGGTGATGTGGATTTGGTTATTCAGGTAGGAGCCCCAAAGAATGTAAAGCGTTTGGTACAGCGCATTGGACGTGCCAATCATCGCTACAACACCCCATCAAAGGCGCGTTTGGTACCGGCCAATCGGTTTGAGGTTGTGGAATGTGTAGCCGCTTTGGAGGCGGTGCGGGCGCATGACTTGGATGGCGACCCATATGGAAAAGGACCGCGTGATGTACTGTGTCAACATATCTTGATCACAGCATGTGCTGGGTCGTTTACGGCCGATAACCTTTATGCGCAGGTGATCACAGTGGGCCGCTATGCAGGGCTAAGTCGTTCGGCATTTGACGATTGTTTAGAATTTTGTGCTACTGGAGGCTATGCACTTAAAGGCTATGATCGCTGGCGTCGCCTACTCCAAACCTCTGATGGTAAATGGCAGCTTCGCGACCCACGCACGGCTCAACGTATTCGTATGAACATTGGCACTATTCAGGATACTGATCTTTTGAAGGTGCGGCTACGCGGCCGCGGAGGCAAGTCTTTGGGTGAGGTGGAGGAGGCTTTTGCAGCTACGTTGAGTTTAGGAGATACCTTCCTAATTGGGGGGCAAGTGGTATGTTATGAAGGTTTGCGCGAGATGACTGTAGAGGTCTCACGAAAATCAGGTAAAAAGCCCAAGATAGCCACATTTAGTGGTACAAAGTTTGCGACCTCAACTCAGCTGAGCAAACGTATTTTAGATGGACTTAAGCGGTTGGATTGGCCTGAGCTCCCTCTTTACATGCGTAACTGGATTTCTCTTCAGCGTAAGGTGAGCAAATTGCCGCAATTTGATCGCCTTTTGGTAGAGACTTTCCCTTATGAGGGGCGTTCTACAAGTGTTTTTTATGGGTTTGCTGGGCGTAATGCGATGCAGACCTTGGGTTTGCTGTTGTCAAAGCGAATGGAGGATGCTGGGCTGGCACCTTTGGGCTTTGTAGCGACAGATTATGCGGTAATGATATGGGGCCTTGAGCCAGTAACAGACCCCGTCGCACTGCTTGGAGCACAGGGATTACGCGACGGGTTGGAGACTTGGCTTGCCGGCAATGCTGTAATGAAGCGCACATTTCGTGCCAGTGCTGTTATTGCTGGACTGATCGAACGCAACTTACCCGGAAGTCGTAAGTCTGGTCGGCAGGCAACGTTCTCATCGGATATTTTATACGACACATTGCTAAAATATGACCCTAAACATGTATTGATGCAGATCACCCGTGAAGAGGCACGCAAAGGGTTAGTCGACTTTGACCGGATCGAAGAGATGCTTAAGAGGATTTCTGGACGTATTGATCACGTGGTGTTGGAGCGAGTGACGCCCTTTGCGGCACCATTACTCTTAGAGATGGGGAGGGTTCCAGTGAAAGGTCAAGCAGAAGAGCAGCTTTTGGCTGTAGAAACTGCGAGGTTGATGCAAGCCTCGGGTATCGACCAGGTTGACCTAATGCGTTCTGAATAATTGTTGCCAGCCCCCCCCAAAATGCGCGATGTAGTTGATATGACAAATGGGCATGTTTTTTCATTATTTGGCGCGCAGCTGACAGCGCGGGCCTCGGGCGTTTTGTGGTGGGCGCATAGGCGCATTCTATGCGTGTCTGATCTCCACCTTGGAAAATCTGATCGTATGGCGCGCCGCTCTGGTGTTATAGTCCCCCCTTATGAAACCACTGATACTTTGCTGCGGCTACAGGCGGAGATTGACGTATTAGCCCCTGCGATTGTGATTTGCCTCGGTGATAGCTTTGATGACCTTGAAGCAGCAGACAGCTTAGACGCGGCTGAAGTCCAGTGGCTCAATAAGTTGCAGGCTGGACGACAATGGATTTGGATTGAAGGTAATCATGATCCTGGGCCAGTAGAATTTTCTGGTCAGCATTTGATGGAGTTTCGTGATGGTGCCTTGGTGTTCCGTCATATTTCGGTCGCGGGTGAAGAAGCTGAAGTTTCAGGCCATTACCATCCTAAAGCGGTAGTGCAGCTGGGCAAGCGTAGTGTTTCGCGGCCCTGCTTTTTATATGATGACAAGCGTGTAATCTTACCCGCCTTTGGCACGTTTACAGGTGGGTTACGTAGTAATTCTGGTGCGCTATCAGATATTATGCAGCGACAGGCTTTTGCCGTGCTTACTGGCCAAATTAGCCACGTTATGCCAATGTTACGGGAGTGAAAATGCAACGAATTTATCAAAGTTTTAATCGCCAAACTATTATGCAGACTTTTGGAGCTAAACTGGGTGAAGTCCGCAGCGGTCATGTGGAGATCACGGCGCCAATTTTAGCGGGCAGCCTGCAACAACATGGCTTTGCCCATGCCGCTTTGATCTTTGCTATTGGGGACAGTGCGGCAGGCTATGCCGCATTATCGGTTATGCCTGAAGAGTTTGAAGTGCTCACCGCCGAGATGAAAATCAACTTGCTAGCGCCGGGGCGTGACGGGCCTTTGCGGGCGGTGGGTTCTGTTGAAAAAGCGGGTAAGCGATTGGTCATCGTGCGTGCTGACGTGTTTGATAGCAAAACTAAAATTGCCTTAATGCAAGGGACCATGGTCCCAATAAAGGCGTGATGCCTTCTGCTTTTATCGTTGTGAATTTTGAGGAAGTAATGGTAGGTACAAGTTAAGAAACTACTTAAATTTTAAATTAACTATTTATTTTAAATGCTTAAAAATCCAACTGATAGGAACACCAATACTATACCTCCCCATTGCATAGTAGTTATTTTTTCCTTTAAGAACACCCAAGCTAAAATGACTGTCACTAATCCAAATACTGAGGCTGTCACAGAGGCGAATACAGCAAAATCTTGGGTGCCGGCATAGATGACAACAGCCAAGGCTACTGCATCAAGCAAGCCCATGGCGGCGAGCAAAGGCAGTTGTGTTAAGCTGGGCCTGAGGGTGACACGTAGAGGCAGGGCAATGCAAAGAATAGTGGAAATACTTGCTAAGCGGGCCAGCCAGATGACGGGTAATTCTGCCCCAAGTGCTGCGGCGGCTTGGCCAGAAGCGAAGGAGCCAAAGAAGCCAATGGCAGCGGCTACGGCCCAGAGAAATGCTAGATGACGTTCACTAGATGAGTTATCATTTCCGCCCTGAGCAACAATCATAATACCAAATATAATCAATAATACTGCAATGATGTGGAGGATTGAAACTGGCTCTCCTGACCATATTGCTAGCCCAACGGAGAGGATCGGATAGGATCCCACAACTGGCGCCACTAGTCGTACTGGACCAATGGCGAAGGCCTTATAAAGTCCAACTGCTCCGAGAGCGAACAAGCCGCCTGATAATATTGTGCGCTTTACCGCTGGCATGGTGAGATCGGCCCAGTTCCCATAATAAATACAGATAGGTGCTAAAACTATCGCGCCGAAGATTGACGCAGTAAAAACAGCGGCCATTATCCCAGTACGTTGACTGACATAGCGTACAAAGATGTCATGTACCCCCCAGCAAAGGGCTGCGATTAGGCCAAGTCCAAGCGATATGATCATTTGATAGCGCGAAAGAAAGGAATTAGGAAAACTAGGCACGCGACTAAAAAGGAAATGGAACCTAACATACCCCAAGAACTTTCAATGGAAGTAATGATAAAGCTGAGTGCAGACAAGATAAATAAGATCCAGCCTATAAAATTGATTTGATTATTGCTCATCTTTATTCTCTGGTTGTTGCCGAAAGGTACAATATCGGATATTCTTCTAAATAAAGATTTATTCCGCTGATGCAACAGTGGTTTGGAGGTTGAAACATGTTGGACGATCTTTATCCGAAGGTACAGTCTGGGCCTCCTAAGCCCAGTGGAATTTTTGCACCTTCGGTATTTTCGATGCCGCTTGGAACTGAGCGCTATGTGGTGCCGGGCTGCGGTGCTGTATTAATTCCAGTAGAGCCAGGTGATCAAATCATTTTGATAAATGAGGAGGGCGGCCAGCCCTGTGAGATAATTGGCTTGGATGATAAGGGTCGAAGTGATGTGAACCTAGTGGGTCAATCTTCTAATTGTGATGCGCCAGGACTAAGGGCGCTTTTGGCCGGGGGGGATGTGTCTTTGCGGTCTGTGCGTATGGGGCTCGAGGCTCGAGGGGTCGATATAGCCTGTGCTGTAGCGGTGCGCTTCTTTGATGCGCTGACTCCCGCAAAAACTGAAGTGCAGATGCGGGTAGAGCAAATAGGTTGCGTTGTGATCGCTGCCCCGGGCGAAATTATGGATTTTGAGGTACAAAACACCGCCACTCCTATTATTGTGACGGTAAAGCGGGCGGTGATCAAACAAGTTGTAAAGTTTGAGCTACCAGATCCATTGGCTGACTCTCTTGTAGATATTCGTATACATTCAGCTACAGCCCAAAGCTACTTTGTGAAAGCTGGAGATTATATTCAGGTCTATGACGTTGACGGACGCCAATGCACAGATTTTCAATGCTTTTCAGCTCGCAAGCTCGACAAGGGGGTCGAACATGCTTTGGATGTCACCACCACGCGGACGCTGATGGGCCATGCCTATCCGATGCCAGGTCTACATGCCAAATACTACGATCAAGACATGTTACCGCTGCTAGAGGTCATTCAAGACACCTGTGGCCGTCATGATGCTTTTGCCCTGGCTTGTGCTGCGAAATACTATGATGATATTGGGTACCCTGGCCACGCAAATTGCTCAGAAAACTTTAATCACGCTTTATCAGACCGTGGCGTGACGCCACGCGCAGGTTGGATGGCAATTAATTTTTTCTTCAACACGGGAATTGATGATCACGGTGTGATGTATGGTGATGAGCCGTGGTCGCGTCCTGGTGATTACGTTTTGCTCCGTGCGTTAACAGACCTTGTCTGTGTCAGTTCCGCTTGTCCAGATGATACCTCGGCGGCAAATGGCTGGAACCCTACAGATATTCACATACGCACCTATAATGGCGCGGAGACTTTCAAACGCGCGATTGCCTTTCGTGCCACGCCAGAATCGGAACCTCAAATGACAAAAGAAACTGGTTTTCATAGTAGTTTTGCTAAGCACACTCGCAACTTTGTGGAATATAATGGCTATTGGCTGGCAAATTCCTTTTCACAGGTAGGGCCTTTGGATGAATATCGTGCCTGTCGTGACAAGGTAGTAATGCTAGACTTGAGCCCATTACGTAAGTTTGAGGTCACTGGGCCAGATGCCGAAGCGCTCTGCCAATATATATTTACTCGCAATATGAAAACGCTGCCTGTGGGTGGCGTGGTTTATACAGCTATGTGCTATGAGCATGGTGGTATGATTGATGATGGCACGGTGTTCCGATTAGCAAAAGATAATTTCCGGTGGATCGGTGGATCAGACTATGGCGGCGAATGGATGCGGGAACAGGCCGAAAAATTAGGGTTAAAAGTTCTGGTACGTGCCTCGACGGATATGCAGCATAATATTGCAGTGCAGGGGCCTGAGAGTCGGGATTTGATGAAGAAAGTTATCTGGACCGCGCCGCATCAACCCACTTTGGAAGAGCTGGCCTGGTTCCGATTCACGCCGGCGCGTATTGGCGATGATCAGGGTGTTCCTATTGTCGTGTCACGAACTGGTTATACTGGTGAGTTGGGCTATGAGATTTTCTGTCATCCCAAACATGCCGAGACCGTGTTCGACGCTGTTTGGGAAGCCGGCCAAGATCATGGGTTGAAGCCAATGGGTCTTGAAGCCTTGGATATGGTGCGCATTGAAGCAGGGTTGATTTTTGCAGACTATGATTTTAGTGATCAAACAGATCCTTTTGAGGCGGGTATTGGGTTCACTGTACCGCTCAAATCCAAAACTGATGATTTCATTGGGCGGGAGGCTCTAATTCGCCGCAAAGAAACCCCGGCTCGCAAGCTAGTGGGATTGGATATCGACAGTAATATTGATGTAAATCACGGCGATTGTGTGCATATTGGGCGTGCTCAAATCGGTGAAGTGACCTCTTCTATGCGGTCACCAATTCTAGGAAAAAATATTGCTTTAGCACGGGTGGACGTGTCACATCACACTCTAGATACTGAAGTTCAAATTGGCAAGTTGGATGGACATATGAAGCGCCTGCCAGCAAGAATTGTGCCCTTTGCACATTACGACCCAACTAAGTCTAAACCTCGATCCTAAGTCCCGATCGGTAGCCGACAGTTAGTAGGCTACCGATGGCAGATTAGTCTAGGTTGTTCTAATTCCCACACTCGCCGCTAATGAATTTAATCAGCCGCCGTTGAAGGGTCTTGCAAAGAACGAAAACAGGTGAAAATGGCATGTGGAGACCTTTGTACCAATCCTCTTTCTAGTGTTGGTTGAACTCAAATACATCAAATTTTAAGATAGCTTTCCAAGCTGTCGTCCATTGCGTCTTTCCATGGTGTGTGGTGCGATGGGGCTTTGGTCCCGGTCATTGGACTTACATAGCCGAAATCGCGAAACTCCATAATCCCTTTCTTTTTGTGCTTCTTCCACTCGAAAAATGCCTGATTAGATGCGGCAACATTGAATGTGGGGTAATCTGTTTCCGTCATCAGCTCCATCGTATAGGCACCCTGATACTCAATGGCGCCATAATCATCTGCGATTGCATCTTCAGCAGCCACTCTGGACACTACGTCTTGGGTCATAGCTTCTGAAGTAGGCAGGGTAATTTTGTCCATAATACAGTCACGCACCCACCAAGCCTGTGCGTCAAACATGTTGAACGTATACCATTGATCTTGCATTCCTAAATAAAACATATCTGGATTTTTTGTCCACACAACGCCTTTATAAAGACCCGTTGTAGCCAGCCTATTGGTGGTTTTTAAACGTAGATCATCAGGCAAAAATGGGAAATGATGCTTGTAGCCGGTGCATAGGATGATTGCGTCAACATCTGTGCTGGTTCCATCAATAAAATGCGCAGTGCTGCCCTCAACTCGGTCGAGTTTTGGTACTTCTTTCCAATTGGCTGGCCAATCATAGCCCATTGGTGCGGTGCGGTGCGCCACAGTGATTGATTTGGCGCCGTACTTCCAACACTGTGAGCCTATGTCTTCAGCGGAGTAAGAGGTACCAAGGATTAGCAAATCTTTACTGGAGAATTCACGCGCATCTCTGAAATCATGGGCGTGGAGAATACGGCCACTGAATTGATCAAAGCCGGGATATTCTGGAACATTTGGAACGCTAAAATGTCCTGTAGCCACGATCACCTTATCAAAAAATTCAGTGCTGTCTACATCGGCTACCTCGTCGCGTATTGTTACCTCAAAGCCGCCACTGGTCAAGGCTCGTACATCGCGTACGATTGTTGAAAATCGGATCATGTCGCGCACGCCGGCTTTTTCAACTCGCCCTTTGATATAGTCAAATAACACTGCACGCGGTGGGAAGGAAGCTATAGCCTTGCCAAAATGATCCTCAAAAGTATAATCTGCAAATTCCAAGCCCTCTTTTGGGCCGTTCGACCATAGATAGCGATACATCGAGCCGTGGCATTGATTGCCATATTCATCTACGCCAGTGCGCCAAGAATAATTCCAAAGCCCACCCCAATCGGATTGCTTCTCAAAGCAAACAATTTCTGGGATTTTGGCTCCCTTGTCTTTAGCCGATTGGAAGGCTCGTAATTGAGCCAATCCCGATGGTCCAGCGCCAATTATTGCAACACGTTTCGTCATACCATTCCCCTATTCTTATACTGATATGATTGGAGGCTTCCCAGATTTGAAAGTCAAGTTTCCATACGATTTTAAAAATTATTTTCTTTATAAATCACTATTTTGAGTGTATTTATGGGTGCAAAAATAGATTGAACGGCTTTACCTCAAACTTGGGTGGAAATGTGGCTAGACTTTGGTGTATTTTTTGAAAAAAGGATACTTTTATATCCCCAGAATTTCCCTTCAAATCAAAAGGAAGATAGCAATGAAAGAGGTCTTAAAACCCAGCTTAAATTTTTGGATAGTTGGTGGGGTCGGACTGCTTTGGAACTCAATGGGCTGCTACAATTTTTTAATGCAAACTAACCCTGAAGTTTTAGAGGTATTGCCGCAGGCGTATGATGCTGTGGCCAAGAGCCGACCCGGGTATGCGACTGCAGCCTTTGTTGTGGCGGTCTTTGGTGGGTTTTTGGGCTGCGTACTGATGTTGATGCGCCGCGCTGTTTCACGGCCGCTCTTGCTGTTGTCTCTATTGGGTGTGGCGGTGACGATGCTACAAGCTCTGTGGGCGGTTGGCTTTTCGCCAGAGGCCGCCTCAGTGGCCATGGATACGGGTATGTCACTCGCTGTTGCCACCTATTTGGTTTGGTTTACACACAGGAAATTTGGGCAAGACCTACTGTGGTAAGTAAATTTATTAACTAAAATACCGAGGCTTAGAACTCGGTATTTTAGAAATTTTAATAGCTTGGACTAGGGTTAGATATCCATAGTGTTTGCTTTTTCCCAGTCGCTAAAGTGGCTGCAAAAATCGTTCCACTCTGAGTGTTTCAACTTCAGGTAGGCGGCTGAGAATTCTTCGCCCATTGCAGCTTTTAAACCTTTATCCTTGTCGTACTCACGCAAAGCATCCAGCATATTAAGAGGTAATTTTGGTCCACCGCGGACCTTGTGGCCTTCGGCATACATATCGATGTCGTGGCGTTTTCCTGGGTCGGATTCAGACCGCACGCCTGATAGTCCAGCTGCTATGATCACCGCCTGTAATAGGTAAGGGTTAACAGCGCCATCGGGCAGTCGCAGTTCAAAACGGCCGGGGCCGGGTACTCGTACCATATGTGTTCGGTTGTTGCCGGTCCAAGTTACCGTATTGGGAGCCCAAGTAGCCCCTGACATGGTGCGCGGTGCGTTGATACGTTTAAAGCTGTTAACCGTGGGGTTTGTGATCGCAGCCAAGGCCGAGGCATGTTTCATTATACCGCCCAAGAAATGCCGGCCCTTTTCAGAGAGGCCCAGTTCTGCGGTTTGGCTGCTGTCATTGGGCTTCATAGCAAAGACATTAGTTTTCGCTTCAGCCCCGGGAGCATCCCAGACCGAGATATGTGCATGGCAGCCGTTTCCTGTGAGCCCTTCGATTGGCTTAGGCATGAAGGTTGCGCGATATCCGTGTTTTTCGGCTACAGTTTTAGTCATAAATTTAAAGAAACTGTGTTTGTCAGCAGTTTTCAACGCATCATCAAAGTCCCAGTTCATTTCCCACTGGCCGTTGGCGTCTTCATGGTCATTTTGATATGCGCCCCAACCTAGGTCTAACATATAATCACTAATTTCCTGGATCACATCCAAGCGCCGCATGAATGCTTGTTGGTCATAGCAAGGCTTAGCTGCGGTGTCGTAAGGATCAGATATTTGATCGCCTGCCGGTGTAAGTAGAAAAAACTCCGCTTCAATTCCAGTTTTGACATGCATGCCCTCTGCGGCAGCATCAGAAATAAGGCGGCGCAGCACATTACGAGGGGCTTGGGCTACATCTTCACCCTCCATGACACAATTCCCTGGAACCCAAGCAATTTCTTTGTTCCACGGCAGAATGATGACAGCATCTGGATCCGGCACCGCCAGCATATCGGGATGCGCAGGTGTTAAGTCGAGCCAAGTTGCAAAACCTGCAAAGCCTGCACCATCTTCCTGCATGCCTGCAATTGCTCGGGTGGGTACTAATTTAGCCCGCTGTCCACCGAATAAGTCGGTAAATGAAATCATAAAATACTTTACGCCATTGTCTTCAGCAAATTTTGCCAGATCTTTTGCCATTGTCTTTTCCCCCTATTGATTGTGTAAATTTTTAAGGGCGCGTCGAGATAACCCGCCGCGCCCAACATATCAAAATGAACTAGTTTTTCCAGGCCACCAATCGGTGCCTGCCAGTGGAACCTGCGCCATCGCAGCGGCTTCCATGGTGAGAGCAACCAAATCTTCAGGCTCAAGATTATGGAGGTGGTTCTTACCACAGGCCCTAGCAATAGTCTGGGCCTCAAGTGTCATTACCTTGAGGTAATTCCGCAAGCGTCGGCCACCCTCAAGTGGATCAAAGCGTTTCATCAGCTCTGGGTCCTGAGTGGTGATGCCTGCAGGGTCTTTGCCTTCGTGCCAGTCATCATAGGCTCCCGCAGTGGTACCCAGTTTATTGTACTCAGCCTCCCATTTAGGGTCATTGTCGCCCAGAGCGATTAATGCTGCACTCCCAATCGCTACGGCATCTGCACCCAGAGCCATAGCTTTAGCCACGTCTGCACCAGTGCGAATTCCACCGGAGAGGATAAGCTGCACCTTGCGGTGCATACCTAGATCTTGAAGAGCTTTTACAGCTGGGCGGATGATCGCCAGTGTCGGTTGGCCAACATGTTCAATGAACACGTCCTGCGTGGCTGCTGTACCCCCCTGCATGCCGTCCAATACAATCGCGTCAGCTCCAGCTTTCACTGCTAGGGTTACGTCATAGTAGGGGCGAGCACCTGCAACCTTCACATAGATTGGTACTTTCCAGCCTGTTATTTCACGGAGTTCAAGAATTTTGATTTCTAGATCATCTGGGCCGGTCCAGTCTGGATGGCGGCAGGCAGATCGTTGATCAATACCTTTAGGTAGGTTTCTCATGTCGGCTACACGGTCACTTATTTTTTGTCCCAGAAGCATGCCGCCGCCGCCAGGCTTTGCGCCTTGGCCTACAACAATCTCGATTGCATCTGCTTTACGTAGGTCATTGGGATTCATGCCGTAGCGCGATGGCAGATATTGATATACGAGCTTTGAAGAGTGACCACGCTCCTCGTGTGTCATGCCACCATCGCCAGTAGTGGTGGAGGTGCCAGCTTCTGAAGCCCCTCGTCCCAAGGCCTCTTTTGCAGGGCCCGAAAGTGCCCCAAAGGACATGCCTGCAATTGTAATTGGAATATCTAGGTGAATTGGGTTGGATGCATTCAGACCCCCAATAGTGACGTTAGTATCACATTTCTCGCGATAGCCTTCCAATGGGTATCGCGAAATTGATGCCCCTAAAAAAAGAAGATCATCGAAAGTGGGCAGCTTTCGCTTTGCCCCACCACCACGAATGTCATAAATACCAGTTGCTGCAGCGCGTCTGATCTCACTGTTAACATCTTGAGAAAAGGTGGCTGATTGCCTCGGGGTAGTGCGCGGGATACCGCTATCATCATTGCTCATGTCGTGGATCCCTTAATATGCGTTATCAATATTGAAATTATAGAGGGTGCGCGCCGAACCGTAGCGCTTGAACTCTTCTGGCTTAGCGTCGCACTCTCCTTCGGTTAACAGTGTTTGCAAAATTTCTAAATGCTCTGGTCGCATCTCTTTTTCTTCGCAATCTGCACCCAATGATTTCACAGAGCCTCGAACAAATAAACGCGCCTCGTAACAACTATCACCTAAAGCCTCACCAGCGTCACCACAAACAACCATATTTCCTGATTGGGCCATGAAGGCAGACATGTGCCCAATATTGCCATGCACCACGATGTTAATTCCCTTCATTGAGATTCCGCAACGTGAAGATGCGTTACCTTTAACAACTAAAAGGCCTCCATGGCCGGTAGCACCTGCGTACTGGCTTGCATCGCCATCAATTATAACTTTGCCTGACATCATATTTTCAGCGACACCTGGTCCTGCGCTTCCTTTGATATTCACCGTGGCCTGTTGGTTCATGCCGGCGGAATAGTATCCAGTTGATCCGCGTACGGTCACTTCGATAGGGCTATCTAATCCGCAGGCAATGGCATGCGCACCGCGGGGGTTCATGATTTCCCATGCTGTTTGGTTTGTGGTTTCATTTTGCGCGTGCAGGGTGGCGTTGAGTTCACGTAGGCTGCCCGTGGATAAATCATAAGTCTGCATATCAATGTTTCCAGAAGTAAACGGTTGCGGGCTCAGGTTCCCAGACGCGTGCGTCTTCGATACCCGGCAAATTAACCAATGCGCGGTATTCACTGCCAAAGGCTACATATTGATCAGTTTCTGCCATCACTGCGGGTTTGCAAGCAATTGGATCTCGCACGACACCAAATCCGTCTTTGGTGCCAACAACAAACGTAAAAAAACCATCCAGATCCTTGAGACTACTTTCCAAAGCTTCGCCCAGTGTGCTGCCGTTCTGCATTTTCCATGTGAGATATGCAGCTCCCACTTCGGTGTCATTTTCGGTTTCGATGTGCACACCATCACGGCGCAGTTTACGCCTCAAGGAATTATGATTGGACAAAGAGCCGTTGTGGACGAGGCATTGGTCGCTTCCGGTATTGAAAGGGTGCGCACCCATTGTGGTCACGGCTGATTCGGTGGCCATCCGAGTGTGGCCTATTCCGTGGCTCCCCGACATTTCAGATATGCCAAAACGTGACGCAACGTCTTTTGGTAGTCCAACTTCTTTATAAATCTCTAAACTGTCACCAGAACTCATCACCCGCACGCTGGGCCGAATCTCTTTAAGGGCTGTTCGGGCAATTGTCAGCTGATCGGCTGGCAGTTCCAGCACGGCGTGGGTGCTTTGAACTCGGATCTGAATATCGCCCTTAATATGCTTTTTTAGGTCGTCTTTTAACTTTCTAAAATCCACATCAGGCGTATCTGATTGAACAGTTAACTTACCGATACTTTCAGATTCTTTACTGTAAATTGCGATTCCCGCACTGTCAGGCCCACGATCTGTCATAGTAATTAACATATCGGTTAACATAGCCCCAAGTTGAGGCTCCATAGATTTGTCTTTTAGGAAAAGACCAACGATCCCGCACATGCGGCATTCCTTTCACGAATAATATCCCGATATGGGCTGAGCTTTGAACGCTAGCACCAAATATTCCGCGGCTCAACCATGAGGAAACTTTTTTTCATTTGCGTCAAAAATTGCTTTTCAGATCGGACTGAATATGTTTGATAAC
>Ga0308024_1000240_pt1 | contig 23852 bp, 24 predicted proteins | sample Neamet420_FD_201295 | JGI IMG/M metagenome (GOLD analysis project Ga0308024, IMG submission 201295) | Marine microbial communities from water near the shore, Antarctic Ocean - #420 | ecosystem: Environmental > Aquatic > Marine > Unclassified | place: Southern Ocean | collected 2014-10-03
ATGCTAATACACTTTATGAAACAGTAGGGATGGGAGCATTGAAGTACTTTATGTTAAAAGTTGACCCTAGAAAGCGTATGCTTTTTGACCCTAAAGAATCCATTGATTTTAATGGAAATACAGGCCCGTTTATACAATATACTTATGCTCGTATTCAATCATTAAAAAGAAAGCATACTGCTAAAATTGTAATGCCAGGTGCAGTTGCTATTACCGCTAAGGAACAAGAGATTATTAAGTTATTGACTGAGTTTCCAAATATGATTCAAGAAGCGGCAGCTAACTATAGTCCTGCACTTGTTGCTAATTATGTTTATGATTTAGTAAAGGAGTATAATACTTACTACCAAAATACGGCTGTCTTAACTGCTGAAAGTGAAGAATTGATTAATTTCCGATTAGGCTTATCAGTTAAAGTTGGTGAAGTGATACAAACCGCTATGCGTTTGTTAGGTGCTAGTGTGCCGGATAGAATGTAAAAAATACTTTTAGTATGAGAAAAATACTTTTTTTGTTGTTATTTCCCACCCTAGTTTTTGCTCAAGATGGTGCTTTTAGGTATTTTATCTCATTCAATAATAAAGCAAATACAGATTATAGTATTAACACTCCTGAACAGTATTTGTCATTTAAAACAATTGCTAAAAGGCAGAAGCATAGCATACCTATTGATAGTACTGATTTACCAATATCAGCACAATATTTAAACGTTTTAAGACTAGAAGGATTTGTTATTGAAAATAAATCAAAATGGTTTAATGGAGTTGTAGTTAGTGCTTTTGATAGTTTGCTTATTCAAACTTTAAATCATAATTTTATTGATACTGTTATAAGCTTTGGTAGTTGGCAAAACACAAAAAAAGTTAGTGAGAAATGGGAAATAAATTATAGCAGTGCTGATTATGCTGATGCATATAATCAGTTAAACATGCTAGGGGGACATCAGCTACATAATACCGGTTATAAAGGAAGTGGAATGACTATTGCGGTTATTGATGCTGGTTTTTATAAGGTAAATGAACTTGATGTATTTGCTGATTTGCAGAATCAGATTTTAGCTACTTATGATTTTGTGGATAGGAATGCAAATGTGTATGATGATCATACGCATGGAATGATGGTACTTAGCACAATGGGAGCAAAGCAAAGTGGAAAAATGATTGGTACAGCTCCTGAAGCAAATTATCTTTTACTTAGGACTGAAGATGTTTTTTCGGAAAATTTGATTGAGGAATATATGTGGGTATGTGCTGCTGAATATGCTGATAGTGCAGGTGCTGATATTATCAATTCCTCATTAGGCTATACTACTTTTGATGATTCTACCCAGAATCATACTTATGCCGATATGGATGGTAAAACTGCACCAATAAGTATAGGTGCTGGTATTGCGTGTGATAAAGGTATTATAGTGATCAATTCTGCTGGTAATTCGGGTAATAGTAACTGGCGTTATATAGGTGCTCCAGCTGATCATCCTGCTGTATTATCGGTTGGTGCAGTAGATGAGAATGAGGAGTTTGCATCTTTTAGTTCTTATGGGCCAAATGCTGAAGGATTTATAAAACCTAATGTAGTTGCTCAGGGTAAAAACACGGTGGTTGCTACTTCTTCTAATGAAGTTATGACAGGAAATGGAACTTCTTTTTCTTCACCAGTAACTGCAGGAATGGTAGCTTGTTTGTGGGGTGCAAATCCTGATAAATCACCTGACGCTATTAAACTGGCAATTTATGAATCAGCTGATAGATATTTGATACCTGATGATCAGTTCGGTTATGGAATTCCTAACTATCATGGTGCCCATCAGTCCCTGTATTATAATTTTACAATACCTGTTAAAAATAGTATTATGGGGGATGTAAAGTATAGTATATATACTATTGATGGAAAGATAATTGATAAAGGAGTTTTGTATTATAATAACCCTCAAGATGCAGTAAAGATTATTAAACCTAAAACTGCTGGTGTTTACATTATTAACTTGACAGCTGAAGCTTATAATTTAAGTAAGAAGTTTATTGTTTTGGAATAAAAATCCTATTCAAGTATTATTTTCTTTTCAACCGTTCCGTCATCATAAAGGTAGAAAAGTGGGGTGTTGATTTTAGGAGTTGTTTCTTGTCCTAATGTATTAGTGATTTTGGAGAGGGTTTTGTTTGAAGGTATTTCACTAACATTAGCTGTGTAGTTACAATCTTCACTATATATGGTCCCCGAATCAATATCTGCATACCAATTTACCCAAATTGGTGTAGTGTCTGAAAAGTGTTGATTAAAATGGGATACATTATCAACCATAATACAATCTAAATTATTATTTGCAGAAGTCATGAAGATGTTAATCAGGTTGTTATTTCCATTTTTAACATTTACAGATTGCAATTTATTTTCATAAGCATAGAGATGTTTAAGATTGTAATTGTTTTTTAGGTCTAAAACTTTAATTAAGTTGTTGTTACATTCTAGAAACTGTAGTTGAAAGTTGTTTGATACATTTAAGGTGTCAATATCATTATTAAAGCATTTTAAATGCGATAAAAGTGTGTTCTGGTTTAGATAAAGGAACCAAATTTCATTGTAGCTACAGTCTAGGTAAGTTAAAGAATTAAAATCCTCTATTCCTGTTAGGTTATTTATGTATTTGTTACTGATTGATAAACTTCCTATTGTATTAATATTAGCTGTTAATACATAATCATCTAAGATGTTGTCATAACCCATATTTATTAATGCTTGTTCAAAAGCATCATCAGGAACATAGGTTTGTTGTTGCCCCATAACTAAGAGGGGTAATACAAATAGTAAGAGTAATATTTTCTTCATAGCTTTATGTTTTAGTAATTCCATTCGCTAATTTCGCTTGGGCTTTCAGCAAATATATAAAAACAAGACTATAATCGACTGATTATGAGATGTAAAATAGTTGTTTAGAAGGTAAGATTATTTACTTTTAGTAAATATCCTATTCAGGAATTGCTCTAATTGTTGTGCAGTTCGTTTGGTGAAAAGTTCCCCATCTTTTACATAAGAAATACCACCTGTTTCTTCCGAAACAATAACAGTTACTGCATCCGATTCTTCCGTAATACCTACTGCAGCCCTATGTCGCATTCCTAGGTTTCCGGGAAAGTCATCACTATTACTTACAGGAAGTACACACCTTGCACTTATAATTTTATTATCTCTTATGATAACAGCTCCATCATGTAGTGGGCTATTTTTGTAAAAAATACTTTCTATCATAGGAACAGAAATTTCTGCATTCATTGCTACACCTGTTTCAGTAAATACTGCCAAATCATCCATCTGTGTGATAACCATTATAGCTCCTGTTTTAGTTTTTGCCATATCCTCACATGCTTTTGCAATGGCTGAAGTGTTTAAATGGTTGTCATGCTCTACTTTAAAGTTGAATTTAAAAAGTCCTTTATTTTTAATCACTTTCCCTTTTCCTATAAACATGAGGAACTTCCTAAGTTCTTGCTGAAATACTATAACTAGTATAATAACACCAACACCAATAAATTGCCCTAAAATTTCGCTTAACAGCTGAAAATGGAAAGCATCTACAATTTTCCATAATAAGTAAATAGCGGCTAATCCAATAAAGATATTGATGGCTACTGTCCCTCTTACTAGTTTGTATAGTTGATAAATTAATACAGCAACCAATGCTATATCAATAAGTTCTATAAAGCCAATTTCTAAAAATTCCATTAACAATTATTTTTTGCGAATGTAGTGATTTTAATGCATTCCATAGCTTCCTTCACATCATGCACCCTTAATATGGATGCTTCTTTTTGCAATGCCATAGTATTAATTACACTTGTTCCGTTTAATGCTTCCTGCGGACTTGTGTCTAGTAATTTGTATATCATGCTTTTGCGTGATGTGCCAATTAGTACTGGTAATTCAAATTGATTAAATTGTTCTAGTGCATTTAAAAGCTGATAATTATGAACTAAAGTTTTTCCAAAACCAAAACCAGGGTCAATAATTATTTGGTCGACACCTTTAGCTTTTAGTAAAGCTATTTTTTCATCAAAATAAGAAATCACTTCAGCTACTACATTGTTGTAGGTAGGATTTTTTTGCATGTTTTGTGGCGTTCCTTTCATGTGCATTATGATGTAAGGTACTTGTAGTTTTGCTATAGTGTCAAACATATCTTTATCCATTTCACCTGCTGAAATATCATTTATAATATGTGCTCCAGCTCTAATACATTCATTAGCTGTTTTAGCCCAAAAGGTATCAATTGAAATAATGATTTCAGGAATCTCAGTTTTTAACAATTTGATAATTGGTAAAAGCTTTAAAAGTTCGTCATCTGCATGTATTAAAGTTGCACCTGGGCGTGAGGATTGTGCGCCAATATCAATAATTGATGCTCCTTCATCTAGCATTTTTTTGCACCTTGCTATAATTTGTTCTTCATTTAAGTATTTGCCACCATCAAAAAATGAATCCTCCGTTACATTCAAAATCCCCATTACAATTGGGTTTTTTGTTGAAAACACACTTGAATTGCTATTTCCTTTTATGGAATTTGACACGCTAAATGATGTATATTTCGGCATTATTAAAGGTTAAATTTATATGGAACAGACAATTGCTGAATACGATTCAATAATAAAAAAATGTGAGGACATTTTCGCTAAGAAAATGAAAGATTATGGTAGTGCTTGGCGCATACTGAGAATCAGCTCCTTAACCGATCAGATTTTTATTAAAGCACAAAGAATTCGTTCAATAGAACAGAAAGGTGAACAAAAAATACAAGAAGGAGTGGAAGGTGAGTTTGTTGGGATTGTAAACTATGCAATTGTCGGACTTATTCAGTTGGATTTAGGAGTTTCTGAACTAGCAGAGGAAATGGACTACAATGAGGTTATGAACATGTTTAGTAAACATGCTAATGTTGCTAAGGAACTTATGATTGCTAAAAACCATGATTATGGTGAGGCATGGCGTGATATGAGGGTGTCATCACTTACTGATTTAATCCTGCAAAAGATTTTGCGTGTAAAACAAATTGAAGACAATCATGGAGTAACATTAATATCAGAAGGAGTAGATGCTAATTACTTAGATATGCTAAACTATGCTGTTTTTGCGTTAATCAAACTAGATAAATAAAATTATGAAAAAGAATTTACCAATTATTATACGAGTGCTAGTTTCAGCATTGTTCTTGCTTTCAGCATTTGCAAAGCTATACCCTACACCAATGTACGGTATTACAAAAGTGTTTGAAGAAGGTCAACTTATTCCTATGGGATTCTCAGAAGGGCTGGCGCCTTACTTTTCTCGTTTCATTATAGCAATTGAGTTTTTTATTGCTTTTGCTATACTTCAGAAAAACTACCTTAAAAAGTTAGTTATTCCGACTTCAATTCTTATGATTTTTGTGTTTAGTTTACATTTAGCATATTCTATATTTTTAGGCGATAGCGAAAACTGTGGTTGTTTTGGTGAATTGATTCCAATGTCTCCTTTACAAGCTTTAATTAAAAACATAATTACTATTGGTGTTTTAGGGTATTTATATAAGAATATCCCTAATGATAATAACAATAGTTATTCAAAATTAAGCATACAGTTCTTATCAATTATGTTGTTAATGTTTGCATTGTTACCTGTACAAACTGTAGGGAAAAACAAAAGAGTTTCTGGTTTTGCTGAATATGTGGTTTCGGATATAGATATTAATGATGGGAAGAAGCTATTGTGCTTTTTTGATGCAGGATGTGAACATTGTATGGATGCTGCAAAATCATTAAATCAACTATCTGATTCTATTGCTTATTTCCCTGAAATGCACATTATATTTTCTGATTCTGAAGCAGATAGGATTCCTGAATTCTTTAAGTACGCTGGTAGAGAATCTTCTCACCAAGTATTGCCTTTTTACAATGAAGATGATGCAATCAATTCTTACCTTGAGATACTAGGTTATGAATACGAAAATCCTGCTATTATTTATTTAGATAATGGGAATCAAATTCGTTTTTATGATGGTACTGGTGCGAATGCTTTTAAAGCTGAGGAATTCAAAAAATTATTTGAATAAATTTTGGTTGCTTACATTACAAAAAAGATAACATATGGTATCCTTGTTTTATGGGGAGTGCTTACGTTAGTTTTCTTTTTGTTTAATGTATTGCCTGGCGACCCTGCTCGTATGATGTTGGACAAGCGTGAGGATGCTAATCAGTTAGCAGTTATCAAACAGAAATACGCTTTTGACCGTTCACTTAGCGAACAATATGCTTTGTACCTTAATGATGTTTTACCGCTTTCAATTCATCATAATAGCGCTACTGCTTTTACTTCTTTAACGAGTGGTAAATATCAATTTACACAATTGTTTTCCATTGCTGATTATACCCTAGTTTTTAAAATTCCTTACCTTAGGGAATCCTTTGTTAGAATAGGAACGCCCGTTACCTCAATAATAGGGAATACTTTTAAAAATACATTTGTTTTAGCCCTTTCATCTATTGGAATTGCCTTGTTTCTAGGTTTAATTTTGGGAGTATTTTCAGCTTTATATAAGGATACTTTTATTGATAAATTTATTTTATTTATCTCAGTGCTAGGTATGTCCTTACCTTCCTTTTTTGCTTCTATAATTATTGCATGGTTTTTTGGTTTTGTGCTTCATAATTTTACTGGGCTAAATATGACGGGTAGCTTATATGAAGTAGATGATTATGGAAGAGGTTCTTCCCTGCAACTAAAAAACTTGATTTTACCTGCAATTACTTTAGGTATTCGCCCTTTGTCGGTTATCATTCAGTTGTGTAGGAATTCTTTGTTAGAAGTGCTTTCTATGGATTATGTGCGTACAGCAACAGCAAAAGGATTGAATAAATTTACCGTAATTTTTAAACATGCTTTACGCAATGCTTTGAATCCTGTAGTAACGGCTGTTTCGGGTTGGTTTGCATCTCTTTTGGCAGGTGCAGTTTTTGTAGAATACATTTTTGCTTGGAACGGAATAGGAAAAGAAATAGTTGATGCTTTAAATAAAATGGACTTACCTGTTGTTATGGGATCAGTCCTGTTTATTGCATCAATTTTTGTAATCATAAATATAATAGTCGATTTAATATATGGGTGGCTCGACCCCCGAATAAGAATAAGTTAATATGAGAAAAAATATAGTTGCAGGAAACTGGAAAATGAATTTGAATAGAACTGAGGGAATTGCTTTGGTAGAAGATGTGTTAGCTAAATTGCCTGCTGATAATAATACACATGTTGTATTTTCACCTTCTTTTGTGTATTTGCATAAAGTAGCAAAAATGTGTGCTAACACTTCCAAAGTAGTTGCTGCAGCTCAGGATTGTAGTGCAAATGAAAAAGGTGCTTTTACAGGAGAAGTTTCTGCTGATATGATAGCGTCTTGTAATGCAAGATATGTTGTTTTAGGACATTCAGAAAGAAGAGCTAATTTCAAGGAATCAAATGAGCTTTTAAAAACTAAAGTAGGACAAGCGTTTACTAATGATTTAAAAGTTATTTTCTGTTGTGGTGAAAGTTTAGCACAAAGAGAAAGTGGTGTGCATTTTGATTGGATTAAAACTCAAATTTCTGAGAGTTTATTTCATCTTTCATCTGAAGAATTTAAAAATATTGTTATTGCTTACGAACCTATCTGGGCAATTGGTACTGGGGTTACAGCTAGTACTGAACAAGCACAAGAGATACATGCATTCGTCAGAAATATATTAGTTGAACAATACGGAAATGAAGTGGCTTTAAGCACTTCAATATTATATGGTGGTTCATGTAAACCAAGTAATGCAAAAGAATTATTCGCCAGCCAAGATATTGATGGAGGTTTAATTGGTGGTGCTTCCTTAAATGCTGATGATTTTATTGCTATAACACAATCATTTTAATGGAATATACTGAAATAGATATTAGGTTAAACCCTGTTGTTCCTTTTGCTGATATTTTGGTGGCTAGGCTCAACGAGATTGAGTTTGAATCCTATTGTGAAGATGAAACTGGGGTAAAGGCTTATGTGCAAACGCATTTGTTAGACGAAAATGCAGTAAAAGAAATTATAAATGAAGTTGCAAAATTATGTGAGCTTTCTTTTACGATTACTAAAGTAAAACAAGAAAACTGGAATAAAAAGTGGGAGAATAATTTTGAGCCTGTGCATATTAATGATAAATGTGTAATTAGGGCTCATTTTCATGCTGCTTTTCCTGATCTAGAACACGAAATTATCATTACACCAAAAATGTCTTTTGGAACAGGGCATCATGAAACTACTTCCTTAGTGATGAATGAAATGTTTGGAATTGATTTTACTGATAAATCAGTTTTAGATATGGGAAGTGGAACTGGAGTTTTGGCAATTTTAGCGGCTAAACTTGGTGCGACTTCACTTATCGGTATTGATTTTGATGAGTGGGCGTACGAAAATGCAGTAGAGAATGCAGAAATTAATGCAATTTCAACTATTAGTTTTATGCATGGAGATGTGGATGCAATAGGAGATGCTACATTTGATATCATTTTAGCAAACATCAATAGAAACATTATTTTGCAAGATATTGCAACTTATGTAAAAGCTATGAATACAAAATCCGAAATTATATTTAGTGGATTCTTAAAAGAGGACATTCCGTTAATTTTAGAAAAATCAGAACAACTAGGATTAGAGTTAGTTGTTTCAAAACATAAAAACAAATGGCAAATGCTACATTTAAAAAAGGCTTAATACTTTTTGTATTAACGCTAGTTTTTTCTTTTTCAAGTTCCGCTCAAAAAAAAGGTAAGCTAAAAGAATTTTCAAAAGATTTTCCTATTTATCTTTCTGAATTAAATGAGTTTATGACAGCTTCAGATAATTCAGATTTGAAGGCTGTATATAAATCTTTTTCAAAAAATTCATTAGAGCTTACTGAAGAAGAACAAGAGAGAATTATTCTTATCTCTAATAAAATGTTAGATAAGCGTATGCGTGCTAATCCTCATTTCTCTAAGGTTTTATCTGCTTTAATGAATGTAAATAATCATGTGAAAGGGGAGAGTATGTTGCCTGAATGGTTAGGGGTTATTGATGAGACAGTTGACAATACAACTACTAAAAAATTAATGTTATTCTGTGCTTTTACGGATGATTTGGTGAGAGAAAATATTTTGCGAAAAAGTAAGGCTGCTGCTTGGTTGGTGGATACTGATGATTATAGTTTTGAGTTTGAAATGATCGAGCCTATTATTCTATTTAATTCTAATTTTAATTTAAGTTGTAGTGCTGATGGAGGTTCTTACACCATTGAAGAAACAAAAGGTAAATACTATTTTGTTTCTAATGAATGGGAAGGGAATGGAGGGGTAATTAATTGGGGAAGTCATGGTTTGGCAATTGATTCTGTTTACGCAACTATTGCTAATTATAAAATTGATACTCGTAAAAGTCAATTGCTTGCTGATTCAGCAGTTTTTTATAATAAATATATTTTTCCATTACCTATTGTTGGGCAGGTTGTCAATAAGTTAGCATCAGCTAGGCAAGCTGAAAAATTTCCAAAATTCACTTCATATAGTAAGAATATAGAACTAAAAGAAATCTTTCCAAATGTAGATTATAAAGGAGGTTATAAAATGCAAGGAAAAGAATTTATTGCTGATGGTGGAGATTATGCTCAGGCTAGGATTATTTTTAAAAGAAATGGTTTGCCTGTTTTTGTTGCAAATGCTAATCGTTTTAGTTTGGGTAAAGATAGAATCATTTCAAAAGAAGCGGGAATAAAAATATTTTTTGATGCAGATTCAATTTACCATTCTAATTTGCAATTTAAGTATATTAATAGTGAACGGAAACTGCAATTATACAGAGATGTTAATGGTGTTTCAGGAGCTCCTATGCTGAATACTTATCATAATGTAACCATGGATTTTGAACTCTTGGAGTGGAATATTGATAAAGATATCATTACATTGGGTTCTTTGCCTGGCACAGCAGAATCTCGTGTTGAATTGGAGTCAGTAGACAGGTATTTGCAAGAAAAATATGAGTCAATGCAGGGGATAGATGCAATTCACCCCATATTCTTAGTGAATAATTATGTTGTAGCTAAGCAAGAAAAAAAATTCTTTGTTGAAGATTTTGCTAAGTTTTCTCGTTTTCCTTCCTTGCAAATTCAGCATTATTTGATTCAGTTGGCTAATGATGGTTTTATCTTTTATGATTATGGAGAGAAAAGGATTACTGTTTTGCCTAAGTTGTTTACTTATATCAATGCTGCTTCTGGTCTAGGTGATTATGATGTAATTGCTTTTAATTCAATCATTAAGTCAGGAGAGTATAATACTTCTGATAAATATTTGGTTAATGCTGCTTTAAATATCAAAACTAAGGATTTAAATATACTTGGAATTCATGATATTCAATTAAGTAAAGCAAGAGATGTTTATTTGTATCCTACTGATGGTTTGTTGGTGGTTAAGAAGAATAGAGATTTTATTTTTAATGGTCAGATTTATGCAGGTAGAGGTCGTTTGAATTTGTTTGGTAAAAACTTCTTCTTTCATTATGATGAGTTTAAAGTAGACCTAAATGAGATAGATTCTGTACAACTTTCAGTCCCTGTTTTGCCAATCCAAAAGGACATGTATGGTAATGAGTTATTAACGAAAGTTAAAACTGTAATTGAGGCAGTTACTGGTGATTTAAGAATTGATGACCCAACTAATAAATCAGGGTTACGAAAAGATAGTTTTCCAGGATTCCCTATCTTTAGTTCGTTTGAAGATTCTTATGCGTATTATGATAAGAAATCTATTAATGATGGTGTATATGATAGAGATCGTTTTTCCTTCCATTTACAGCCTTTTGAAATTGATAGTTTAGATAACTATACTGGTAAGGGTTTAGCTTTTGCGGGTACTTTTGAGTCAGCTGGAATTTTCCCTACTTTTGAAGATACTTTGCGTTTGCAAGAGGATTACTCACTTGGATTTACAAGAAAAACGCCTAATAATGGTTTCGATATTTATGGTGGTAAGGGAAAATACTATAATGATATCCATTTGAGCCATAAAGGATTAAAAGGAAGTGGTGATTTTGAATATTTAACAGCTAAGGCTTCAGCTGAAGAAATTTTCTTCTTTCCTGATTCTACTAATCTTTACACGCAAACATTTGCAATAAATGAGGTTGTTTCGGGTATTGAATTCCCTCAGGTTAGTAATACAGAAACCTTTGCTCATTTTATGCCTTATAAAGATAGATTAGAGATTGATAAAAGAAAAGATGAATTTGATTTTTATAAGGGACAGGCAAGCTTTAATGGAAACTTGTTAATGCAACCTACTGGCGTCACTGGTAATGGTATTATGACACTAGATAAAGCAGAGGTAAGTTCCAATTTATTTACTTATAATGCCTCTTGGTTTGGGTCGGATGCTGCTAGTTTGAATGTATATGAAAGTGGTGGGGCTATTGCTTTTAAAGCAAACAATCTCCGTACACATATTGATATGAAAACGCGTGAAGGTGTTTTTCATTCCAATGGAGCTGGTTCTTATGTTGAATTACCAGCCAATCAATACATCTGTTATATTGATAAGTTAAAATGGGAAATGGATGAAGAACTGTTAACTTTGGGTGATGAAGTAGCTTCTTCTAAGGGATCAGAATTTATATCTGTTCATCCGCATCAGGATTCCTTAAGCTTTATAGCTACTACTGCTAATTATAGTTTGAAGGATTATATAATTCATGCTAATGGAGTAGAGGATATTGCGGTAGCTGATGCTATAATTTATCCTGATTCTGGAATAGTAACCGTTAAAAAGAAAGCGATTATTCAAACTCTTTATGGAGCAAGAGTTTTGGCTGATGATTTAACAGAATATCATACTTTCACGAATGCATCTGTTGATATTATTTCTGCTCATAAGTACACAGCAAGTGGGGATTATACCTATACAGATGCCATGAATCAGAAACAACAAATTTTCTTTAAAGAAATAAGAGTTGGAGAAGATACTGTTACTATGGCTAGGGGTGATGTTGAAACAGATAAGCCTTTTCATATTGATAGTAAGTTTGATTTTAAAGGAAGTCTGGATTTATTTGCTGATAGAAGAAACTTAATTTTTGATGGTTATTTCATGGCAAATCATTCTTGTGAATTATTAGATAAGGAGTGGGTGAAATTCCGTTCGGAAATTGACCCTAAAAATATTGTATTCACTTTAGACGAAAAACTATATAGTGATGAGAAGGGTTTAATTTCCACAGGCTTAGTTATGAGCTTGGATTCTACGGATATATATTCTGCATTCTTAAGTAGAAAGGACAGAATAATAGATGCAGATTTGTTAAAAGCATCTTATACTTTGGCTTATGATAAAAAACGATTTGCTTATGTTATTGGTGGGCCTGATACTTTGTCAAACTACTTTACGCTTTATGATAGAACTTGCAAGACAACAGGAGAAGGTATAGTTGATTTAAACCTAGATTTTGGTCAAGTTGATGTGACAAGTGTTGGGATGCTTTCACATGATATGAAAAATAATAAAAAGGAGTTTGAAGGGTTCTTTATGTTGGATTTCTTTTTCTCAGAAAAAGCAATGCAAGTTATGGCAAAAGATATTTACTCAGCTCCTGGTGATGGATTGTTTGAGTATGATGAGGCTTATGCAAATAACTTAGGAAGAATTGTTGGGGATGAAAAAGGAGATATGCTTATGCTTGACTTGGAGTTAAAAGATGAATTTGTTGACTTTCCAAAAGAAATGAATCATACCTTGTCCTTTACTAAGGCTAAATTTAAATGGGATAATGTAAATAAAGCCTATGTTGCTAAGGGTGAATTATGGCTTGGTAATATTAATGAGAGTCAGCTTAATGGTTTGTTAGATGGTTATATTATTGTTGAGAAAGGTAGGAATTCAGATATTTTAACAATTTACTTGCAAACAGAATTCTATGATGAATATTACTTTCAATACAAGAATGGGGTGATGCGTTCATGGTCAACTAATGAGGAATTTAATATCGCAATTCGTGAAATTACTGATGCTAAGCGTAAGGCTGAACCTAAAAAAGGAGCGACTCCTTACCGATATATGTCTGCACCTGAAGATGTTACTGAGAAGTTTTTAAAATCAGTTAAGAAAAAGTATTAATCACTATCTTGCAGCCCATTTATGTTGACAACTGAAACTCTTTTATTCGTCCTTCTAGCTTACTTAACGGGTGCTTTTCCTTCAGCAGTTTGGGTAGGAAAAACATTCTATAAAATTGATGTGCGCGAGTTTGGTTCTGGTAATGCTGGGGCTACAAATACTTTTAGGGTATTGGGTAAAAAGGCTGGTGTTCCTGTTTTGATAATGGATATTTTTAAAGGATGGCTTAGTGTAAATTACATTTCATTTTTAACAAATATTCCTCAATCAGCTGAGGCTGTTTTTGAAATTCAATTGGCTTTTGGTATTGCAGCAGTTATTGGTCATTTGTTTCCTATTTATACAGGTTTTAGAGGAGGAAAAGGTATCGCTACTTTATTAGGGTTATTGATCGGTTTACATGCAGTTGCAGCATTATACTCTATTTTGGTATTTGTGATTGTTTTTGTTATTTCAAAATATGTTTCTTTGGCTTCAATTTTAGCCTCTATAGCTTTTCCTATTCTTGTTATTTTAATTTTAGGTTCAACTAATGTATCCTTAAATTTATTTGCGTTCTTTGTACCCATCTTATCGTTAATAACTCATCAGAAAAATATTGAAAGGTTGCTAAGGGGGGAGGAAACAAAAGTTAAATTTGGTAAAAAATAACTAACTATGAAAAAATCACAAGATTCTACTTCAAAAGAGAGCTCAAGTAAGATTAAGGTTAAATCGTTATTTTTAATAAATGATGATTTTAATTCTTTTGACTATGTTGTAGATTGCTTAACTGCTATTTGCGACCATGAAACAATACAAGCAGAGCAATGTGCTTTACTTACGCATTACAAGGGAAGTTGCGAAATTGCAATGGGAGAAAATGCTGATTTAGAGCCGTTAAGAGAGGATTTGGCTCTGTATGGTTTAAATGTTGAGATTCTTTAATATTTTACAGTAAAAATATTTGTGCTAAGGGCTAATAAATTATATTTGCAGTCTTATTAGGACTCGTAGCATAATTGGATAGTGCACTAGATTACGGCTCTGGAGGTTGGGGGTTCGAGTCCCTCCGAGTTCACAATAAATAATAATCCTAGAACGTAAGTTCTGGGATTTTTTATTTTATAATTTTAATGACAGCTGTTTTTCCTAATTCTAATTGAGTAATTATTGGGTATTTAGTTTTGTTATCGACCAGTTCAATACGGCTAGTATTGGGTGGTGAAGTTCCTAAATTAGTAGCCTTAATTTCAATAGTGTTTTCTCCATCTAATAATTTGTACTTAATCTTTTTGCGTTTATTAGTTGTTTCAAAATCATTAAGGATGATGTCCCCATTTATTGTGAGCTGAATTTTATCACCATCTTCCATATTAGCATCCCAGATGAAGAGCCTGAGTTTATTACCTTCCCAGTTGATAGAAAAGTTATCACCATCTTTTAATATTTGTGTTCTTTTAACCAATGAAGTGTCTTGGTGTTTTTCATTGTACTTTTTCTCTACTTTCTTTTTTATTTTTTTTATTTTCTTTTCTAATTTAGTTCTTTCCATCAGAATGATTTTTCCGCTAGCACATTCAATACTATCTAAAAAATTACCTGTAAAAGTACCTTCTAGGCGTTTTGTTCCGAATTTTCCTTTAAAGCTTAAGTTCATGCTTATGTAACAAAAAGTATTTAGTGCAGCTTCCGATTTTGTTTGTAGAATTTGAGTTTCTTGCAGTTGAAAGGATTTATCCTTTTTGAAATACAAGCCACTTATTTCGCTTTTAGTTTCATCAGGCGTATTTATATTTGTTATGGAATAACCATTCACAATTCCATTATCTTCTTCAAGTTCTAAAGTGAAACTTATAGGGGTATTGTTGGCTAAAACTAGCGTGCCTAAATAATTGAATGTATTTTGGCTATAACTGTAAGTGTTTGTTAAGGCAATTGTTAATAGTATGATATATCTCATGTTACGAAATTACAAAACATATCTTAGTTTTATTACCTTTACTGCATGAAAAGAATTTATTCTATTATTGTATTATTTTGTATTTCTAACTCAATTTTTGCTGCATTTCCTGTTGCTGAATTAATGCTTGACCCTAATGAAGGATTATATAAGAGAGTGGGTTACTTTATGGGAATGTTTATGCTTATTTTTGGAGTAATTATTGCTTATGCTTATAATAATAAAATAATGTTAAGATCTGCATGGAAAGGTTTTTTAACTGTAATAGGAATCTTTGTTCTTTACTTAACAGTCCTTTTTGTGTTGTATAGTTATTTCCCTGATGATTATTAGTGTTTATATTTAACTTACTTTTTTTAATCTAAAATCATTATATTTACGGCATGAAAAAAATAATTTTCCTTTTAATTTCTTTGGCTGCATTTCAAAATTTAAGTTTTGCAGCTTTTCCAGTCTTAGAAAGTGATAATCCTTTATCAATTCCTTCTGAATTGCCAATTGAAGGTGGAGATAATGCAGCTAAGTTAAGTATGATTTTTGCTGGTGTAGCTTTATTAGCTACTATTCTTGTGTTTGTACTTTCTGGATATGCTGCAGCGCTACCTTTATTAATTGCTTTTGTCTCTTATCCGGCTGCAATCATTTTTGGTTTTATTGGTTTAAGATCTAAAACTAAAAAGTGGCAAGCTATTATTGGTTTGGCTCCTGGATTGTTGGCTCTTTTAGTTCTTGCAATATCTGCTGGGAGTACAGGGGATCCAAATGCTAAAGATTAATTAACGGTAAACTGACTTTCTTCAGTAGCACATAAGTTAAATAGTAAATATTTATTTCTTCCGAATTACCTTCATGTAATGCACCTGCAAATCATTAACTTTTAAGGCAATAAAATAATGTCCATTAGGTAAGTTGTAATCGGGTTCCCATATTACTTCATATTTTTGAGGGTTTAATTGTTGTTTATTAAGTTCTGCAACTATTTTTCCTTCAATATCATAAACAAATATACTTACTTTAGCTTGTTGAAACACACCATATTTTATTTCCACTATATTGTTAAAGGGATTTGGGCTGACACTATAAATGATTCCCTTATCCAAATGGATATTATTGGCGCCAAGTGGAATGCCATCTCCATTAATTACAATATCCCAAGTACCTTCCAGCACCCCATTTGTATTAGTCGTTAGTGGTACAATTCGATTACTAGCGTCAAATGTTCCACTTGTTATTGAAGCCGCAGCATCAGTAGAAATATAAGGGTCTCCAGCAAAATAAAGTTGAGTAATTAATGTAGGGAAATTAGGAGGTGTAATTTTAAAGTGAAAATGTGAGGGTCTGTAAGTTGCACCATTTAGGTATAGTCCAGGCTTAATAGTTTCAAATACATAAAAACCTTGAGAGTTTGAAGTAGCCTTTCCTCTGAGATTATATCCAGAGTTATCGTATTCTCCATCATCATTTGCATGCCATATATCAATTTCGGTATTTGGTATTACCTCTGAACACGCAAGATTTAGCACTTGACCACTTAATATAAGTCGTGTACCAACTTCATTACTATTAGCCAACATGTCATTTTGGATAGAAGGAGCGTTAGCAGTATAAAAAGGCCCTTGCCCGTAAGCATCTTCAGTTGATTCATTACATAAAACAGAAGAATTTTGCTTAGGTTTTGTAGTAGTTTTTGAAAGAGCTGGAAGAATCCCCAAAGACAAAGCTGCCAAGGATGTATTTCTCAAAAATTGCCTTCTACTGTCTTTATTCTTCATAAGCCTAATTTATAAATGATTATGATACAATATTACATAATATTCTTTACTGTGCTGTAAATGAAAAATTTAAATCTTATGTATTCAATTTTAGTCAATTAAATTCTCCAAATTTATTCCCTCAAAAGTACCTGAACTCATCATGAGTAAGTTTGTGTTTTCCCAGTTTAAGTTATTTAGATGTTTCTCTAATTTTTCTGAATCTGTAAAAACCAATAAGTCTTTACGACCAAAAGCAGCAAGTACTTGCTCAGGGGTAATAGGCTTTAATTTTTTGTGTGCTATAGCGCTAGGGCTAAAATAAACAATAGCCGTATCTGGTTTATCCATACTTCCCTTGTATTCTTTTAGGAATTCTTCATTCAAACTACTGAAAGTATGTAGTTCCATGCAAGCGACTAATTTCCTGTTTGAAAATTGCTTTTTCATAGCTGATGAAGTTGCTTTTAGCTTGGATGGAGAATGTGCAAAATCCTTGTATATAGCAGAACTAGCTGTTTTTTTAACGAGTTCCAAACGCATTGATGCTCCCTTGAAATCAGCTATTTGTAAAAAGAAATCGGTATCAGTAACTCCTAATTCATTACAGACTAATTTGGCTGCATTTAGGTTTTGTAAATTATGGTTTCCAAAGATGATAAGTTCCGTATTATCAACTGTAGTTATTCCATTAAGTATATTATGTATTGGTGTAGTGTAAGGTATAAGCTGACAGTTGGCTCCCTCACTAGCTAGTTTATTTAATTCTTCATCTTCTGAGCAGTAGATAAGCGTGTCCGTAACCATATTCTTAAATATTCTGAATTGGTCAACATACATATCAAAAGTAGGAAATACATTAATATGATCCCAGGCAATACCACTAAGCACTGCAATATGCGGTTGGTATAAATGAAATTTAGGTCGCCTATCAATTGGGGAACTTAAATACTCATCACCTTCAAGGATAATTATTGGAGCTTCATGTGTTAATTTTACCATGGTATCAAAACCTTCTAGTTGTGCGCCAACCATATAGTCGCAATCGATATTTAAGTTTTGTAGTACATGCAATATCATGGCAGTAATGGAAGTTTTCCCATGGCTACCACCAATTACTACCCGTTTTTTATGTTTACTTTGCTGGTAAATGTATTCAGGATAAGAATAAATTGGAATGTTTAACTCTTTTGCTTTAGCGAGTTCAGGATTGTCCTCTCGGGCATGCATGCCTAAAATTATTGCATCCAAATCAGAATTAATTTTAGTAGGAAACCAGCCCATTTCAGTAGGGAGCAAGCTATATTTTTCTAACCTTTCCTTGCTTGGGCTAAAAATTGCGTCATCACTTCCTGTCACTTCAAATCCTTTTTGGTGCAAGGCTAAAGCCATGTTATGCATAGCACTTCCTCCAATTGCAATTAAATGTATCTTCATCTTTTTTGTAAATTAATCTTGAATATAAAAGTAAAAATAAATCAAATTCTTAAATTTGTAGCTCTAAAAATTTACTAACATGCAATTGTACACAATAGATACGGGATATTTCAAATTAGATGGAGGAGCCATGTTTGGTGTTGTCCCTAAAGTACTTTGGAGTCGTACCAATCCTAGTGATGAAAATAATTTATGCCCTTGGGCTATGCGTTCCTTATTGATTGAAGACGGAAATCGCTTGATTTTAATTGACAATGGCATAGGGGATAAGCAAGATGATAAATTCCTTAAACATTATTATTTGCATGGGGATGTAAACTTACATTCGTCATTAGCTAAGCATGGTTTTTCAGCTGATAATGTAACGGATGTATTTTTAACTCACTTGCATTTTGACCATTGTGGTGGCAGTGTAAAATGGAATAAAGACAGAACTAGTTTTGAAATGACCTTTAAAAATGCTAAATATTGGAGCAATAAACAGCATTGGCAATGGGCAACTGAACCTAATAACAGAGAAAAAGCTTCTTTCTTAAGAGATAATATCATTCCAATACAAGAATCCGGTCATCTTAACTTTGTGGAAAAAGAAGGGGAATTGTTTAGTAATTTTAAAACCCTTTTTGTGAATGGACATACTGAGGCTCAGATGATACCACACATAACTTACAAGAACAAAACTATTGTTTTTGCTGCTGATTTGTTGCCTAGTACAGGTCATATTCCATTGCCTTATGTTATGGGTTATGATACCAGGCCACTACTTACTTTAACAGAAAAGGAAAAGTTCTTAAAACAAGCTGCAGAGCAAGAATATGTTCTATATTTACAGCACGATAACTACAGTGAATGTTGCACTGTAGAACAAACTGATAGAGGTGTTCGCTTAAAAGAAACTTTCACTTTATCAGAAATACTCTAAAATGAACATATTTACAGAACACCCCATGCAGGTAAGTGAAACTTATTTGCAACATATGAAAAAGGCATTAACTTTTTCTTTTAAACTATTATGGATGAGTTGTCAAGCATTGTTACATGCTTTCCTGCCTTTCCTATTCGTAACAACAGTAAGTGACAAGATAGAGGTGATGAATGATCTCTTGCAAAAGCGAAAAAACAAATCCTAGAGTAAAGAGTTAAATACATCCCAACTCTCACTAAAGTTAGCTGTATCATCAAATTTTCTTTCTTCAACTATTTTACGATAGAGTGTAGTGAATTTTCCTTCATTATTTTTTACTAAAATACTTTCATAATCGCTTATGTCAGCATTAGTTGGCAACTGTTTTATGTAGCCAGCTTTTTCAAAAGAAGATTGTTTTTTTTCTGTCATTTAATTTATTATCCTGACAAACTTAAGTATTCTTTTGTTAATACGGAAATTGCGAGTGTTTGTTGTTCATAAAGCCCTATTTTTGCAATAATATGCAAACAGAAAAACGTTATAACGATTTTTCTTCTTTTATCAGAAGAAAATTTAATACAAGAGTACAAAAGGTATCCATTGATGCTGGCTTTACTTGTCCGAATAAAGATGGGACTAAAGGTGTAGGTGGTTGTACCTACTGCAATAATAACACTTTCAATCCTGATTATTGTAAGCCCATTAAACCCATTAAACAACAGATTAATGAAGGGATAGAATTCTTTTCTAAAAAATATAAAACCCAAAAATACTTAGCTTATTTTCAGGCTTTTACCAATACTTATGCACCTCTTGCTGATTTAAAGAAAATGTATGAAGAGGCCTTAGATCATGAGGATGTTATTGGTTTAGTAGTGGCAACTCGTCCTGATTGTATAAAAGATGAGGTGTTGGATTACTTAGAGGAATTAGCTGCAGCTGGGAATTTTATAAAACTTGAGTTTGGCTTGGAATCTACAAAAAACGAAACTTTAGAGGCAATAAATAGATGTCAAACTCATGAGGAAGCAATTGATGCTTTTAAAAGAGCTGATGGTAGAGGTTTGCATTTAGGAGGTCATCTTATTCTAGGGTTGCCAGGAGAGACAAAAGAAGATATGATGAATCATGCAAAGATGGTTTCACAATTACCTATAAATACGCTTAAAATTCATCATTTACAAATTGTTAAACATACTATGATGGCTGTTCAGTTCAAAAAAACACCGGAGATGTTTACTTTTATGGAATTGGACGAATACATTGATTTTGTAGTTGATTTTGTGGAAAAATTAAAACCTGAAATTATTATTGAACGCTTTTTTAGTGAATCACCGGCCAGTATGTTAATATACCCAAAATACGGATTGAAGAATTTTGAAGTAAAACACTTAGTAGAAAAAAGATTGGAAGAAAGAGAAGCTATGCAGGGGAGATTATTTCAAATCACGCATTAATTTTTCAATCCCCATCCAAATAAGGATAACAGGCCAGTAGGTTCTTATGAGTTCAGCTACTGAAATATGTACATAATCAAGGTTGTCTAATAAGAAAACAACTCCTATAACAATTAATAGTATTCCGATTCCGATACTTTTTTTCATCTTTTAAATTTTAAGGGATTTAATAATTACTTTTGTAACGCTAAAAATAATAAAATATGTCAGACGATAAGAAAATAATTTTTTCAATGTCAGGGCTTTCTAAGTCCTACAATAATAACAATAAACAAGTTTTAAAGAATATTCACCTTTCTTTTTTCTATGGTGCTAAAATTGGTATTATAGGTTTAAATGGTTCTGGTAAGTCCACCCTTTTAAAGATTATTGCAGGGGTTGAAAAATCCTTTCAAGGAGACGTAACTTTCTCTGATGGCTATAATGTTGGTTATTTGGAACAAGAACCAAAGCTAGATGAAAGTAAAACGGTAATTGAGATTGTAAAAGAAGGAATGCAAGAAGCAGTTGATGCCTTGGCGGATTACAATGCCATAAATGATGCTTTTGGCTTGCCTGAAAACTATGAGGATGCTGACAAGATGGAAAAGTTGATGAAAGAGCAGGGAGTATTGCAAGATAAGATTGAAGCTCTTGATGCTTGGAATATTGACACGAAACTTAATATTGCTATGGATGCTTTAAGGTGTCCTGAAGCAGATGCTCAGGTTTCAGTACTTTCAGGAGGGGAAAGAAGAAGAGTTGCTCTTTGTCGTTTGTTATTACAAGAACCTGAAATCTTATTGCTGGATGAGCCTACCAATCACTTGGATGCTGAATCTGTATTATGGTTAGAACAACATCTTTCGGAATATAAAGGAACTGTAATTGCGATTACTCACGATAGATATTTCTTGGATAATGTAGCAGGTTGGATTTTAGAATTGGATAGAGGTGAAGGTATTCCTTGGGAAGGTAATTATTCTGAATGGTTGGAACAAAAAACAAAACGATTAGCAAGAGAGGAAAAGACAGAAAGCAAAAGAAGAAAGACATTAGAGCGTGAGTTGGAATGGGTGCGTATGTCACCAAAAGGAAGGCGTACGAAATCAAAATCACGTTTAGATAATTATGAAAAACTATTAGGTGCTGAAGGTAGGCAGAAAGAAGATAAAATTGAATTGTACATTCCGCCAGGACCAAGGCTAGGTACAAATGTAATTGATGCTGAAAAAGTAAGTAAAGCCTTTGGTGATAAGTTGTTGTATGAAAACTTAGATTTCAAGTTACCTCCTGCAGGTATTGTTGGTATTGTCGGTCCTAATGGGGCTGGTAAAACAACTTTGTTTCGAATGATAATGGAGCAAGAAGCTGCTGATTCAGGTACTTTTAAGGTTGGAGAAACAGTAAAGATTGCTTATGTCGATCAGCAACATGCCGATATTGATATGGAAAAAACAATCTGGGAACAAATTACTGGAGGATTGGAACAGGTAAATGTTGGTGGAAAGTTAATGAACTCTAGGGCTTATGTAGCTAAGTTCAACTTTAATGGTGCTGATCAAAACAAAAAAATAGGGGTGCTTTCAGGTGGAGAGCGTAATCGTTTGCACTTGGCTTTAACCTTAAGGCAAGAAGCAAATGTACTTTTACTGGATGAGCCAACTAATGATTTGGATGTAAATACTTTAAGGTCATTGGAAGAAGGGTTAAATAATTTTGCGGGTTGTGCTGTAATTATTTCTCACGATAGATGGTTTTTGGATAGGGTTTGTACGCATATCTTAGCTTTTGAAGGAGATTCTAATGTTGTGTATTTTGAGGGTGGTTATTCTGATTATGAGGAAAATCGTAAAAAACGATTGGGTGATATTTCTCCTAAGCGTATTAAGTACCGTAAACTAAAAAGAGATTAATATTTTTTCTTGATTCGAGATTATAATTTAAAGCCGAGCATTTGCTCGGTTTTTTTATGTCATTGCGAATAAAGTGAATCAAACTTATTATAGATAATTAGCTGAATTAATTTCTAGTAATTTGGCTTGTGAATGGCTAATGCTTTTGAAGATGAGGTGTTTAATTATTTTTTTGTATGTTTACAGTCTAGGGGGATGCTGAAAACCAATAAACAGAGTAAGCAAAATTAAAATTATTAATTATGAAAAAATTATTTACAATTTTAACTGTAGTTGCTTTAACTACAACAATTTCATTTGCACAAGCACAGTTTGGGATAAAAGCTGGTTTCAATAGTTCAGCTATAGGTACGTCTGATGCTGATATTAATGAATTTTTTTCCAGTAAGTCTGGTATACAATTAGGTGGTTCTGCTATTTTTGAATTATCTGATGCAATTCAATTGAGAACAGGGGCTTTATATAGCCAAAAAGGAACGACTATAGATTTTTTTGGATTAGCTAAGGCTACTATGGCACTAGATTATCTAGAAGTTCCAGTTGATTTTGCTTTTATGTTAGGAGATGGTGGGTTTTCCCTTAGCGCAGGTCCTTATTTTGCATTCTTAATGAGTGCAAAAGTAAAAGCTGATGGGGAGAGTGAGGATATGGAAGATGTGAGTGGTATGGATTTAGGATTAAATTTTGGTGCTTCATATTTAATAAACGAGCAGATTCTTATTGACGCTAGATATGGTATGGGTCTTATGAACCTTGATTCTGACTCTGATTCTGATGAGACTATTTTAAATGGGGCACTTCAAATCTCAGTTGGTTATATGTTTGGAGGAGGATACTAAGAAGTTGTAATTATAGATAAAATAAAAAGCCTACCATTTGGTGGGCTTTTTATTTTATGTATGCATCAAATGTAACATTCTATTTGTCATTCACAAGAATATGTCTATTATTCGCGTGTTTTAGAGCTTCAATCCTGTGTTTTAGAGCCTCAATCGCAAGAATACATACATCATTCGCGTGTTTTAGAGCTTCAATCCTAAGAATATAGACGTCAAGGCTGAGTTTTATTGCTTCATTCCTGTGTTTTTGTCCTTCAGCTCTGTGTTTTAGAGCTTCAGGGCTGTGTTTATAGACATCAATCGTGTGTATAGATTATTGGAATTTCTAGATAAGAGTGAGTGTAGTTTTTTACTTTGATGCTTTAAAAAGCAGTATACCAGCTAAAACCATATAGCAAAGGTTCGGTATCCAAACAGCTAGTGCAGGAGCTAGGTTACTATTGGTAGCAAA
>Ga0308024_1000254_pt1 | contig 22827 bp, 24 predicted proteins | sample Neamet420_FD_201295 | JGI IMG/M metagenome (GOLD analysis project Ga0308024, IMG submission 201295) | Marine microbial communities from water near the shore, Antarctic Ocean - #420 | ecosystem: Environmental > Aquatic > Marine > Unclassified | place: Southern Ocean | collected 2014-10-03
CAAGGTTCTTTTTGTTGATGTTTTAGTAATGCCTTTGCTGGAAGCACTGAAAGAACATCTGTCGAAGGTAGAGACAATTGTGGTTCTCACCACAGTGGAAAACATGCCTGAATCCAGCCTGCCAAACGTTATGTGTTATGAACAACTGCTTGCTGCACAGTCAGATGTTTTCGATTGGCCCCAGTTTGATGAGAACACCGCCAGTGGCATGTGCTACACCTCAGGGACCACTGGAAACCCTAAGGGTGTCGTTTATAGCCATCGCTCTACAGTGCTTCATGCACTTGGCGGGGCGCTCCCTGACGTTACACGCGCATCGAATATAGAGACTAGTCTGCCCGTTGTGCCGATGTTCCATGTCAACGCTTGGGGCGCGCCTTATGCGGCCCTCATGGTGGGCATGAAGCTGGTATTGCCCGGGCCTAAAATGGCCGATGGAGAAACCTTATGCGACCTGATGAACACAGAAGAAGTAACCTTTAGCTCTGGCGTACCTACCATATGGCTAGCATTGCTCGATTATCTCGAAACCAACAAGAAGTCCGTTCCTAGTCTTACTCGGGTAAGTGTTGGTGGCGCTGCCTGTCCAAGAATAATCGTCGATCGCTTCAGGGAACAACACGACTGCATCGTTGTACAAGGATGGGGCATGACAGAAACCAGCCCGCTCGGAACAGTATTCAGCTTAAAGAAAGGCATGGAAGACCTCACTACGGAACAAGTTACCGACTTGCAGTGCTTACAAGGGCGTGGAGTTTTTGGCATAGAAATGAAAATTGTGAGTGAAGACGATAAAACACTTCCTTGGGATGGTGTCGCCTTCGGCGCATTGAAAGTAAAAGGGCCCTGGGTAGCTAGAGGCTACTACGGATTGTCTGATGTTCCTGGTGATGAAGATTGCCCTGTCGATGAAAAAGGCTGGTTTCAAACCGGTGACGTGGCGTCCATAACTCCAGAGGGATTCCTGAAAATTACAGACCGCACCAAGGATGTAATTAAATCCGGTGGCGAATGGATTAGCTCTATCGATATTGAAAATGCCGCGGTCAACCACGATGATATCGCTGAAGCTGCAGTAATTGGCCGCTATCACCCCAAGTGGACCGAGAGGCCTCTGCTGATTGTTGTATTGCAGCCAGGAAAATCCGTGAGCAGCGAAGAAGTACTGGATTTTCTACAGGACAAGCTGCATAAAATGGCCAGACCAGATGACGTCGTGTTTGTCGATGAATTGCCGCACACGGCAACAGGCAAAATCAGCAAGATTGGTTTACGTAAAACCTTTGAGGACTATCAGTTTCCTGCTGCTTAGAGAGGAAGATAAACCGGACATACTTTCATTCGCTGAGTATAACGCCCTAATACTAGGACGTAATTTGTGCGAGTGGCTTCTCCGTTGATTTCACTTTTTCGCATCTCTTTCTTGTACGCGTGCCCCGCGAAGTGCGCCGACCATGCTGTAATTTCCTTCATGGCAGCCATACTCGTAGATATGGCTATTCTCTTCTCGGGTGAATGAAAATTCACCGCTCCACGGCTGGGTGTAATACGTCGGATCATCCACTGTGAACTGATAATTCAACTCGCTTTGTGAAGTGCGTGTGAAACGCTCTGTCACGCGAGCTGCGCTGCTTAACAGCATTGGACGCCCAATAGTGGCTCGCTCTGGATTGGTGTCGCTATAGTGAGAAACTTCCACAACCAGCGTATCCCCTTCCCAGTGACCAACACTGTGTCCGTCAAAACTTATAATGGCTTCTGGCCGTTGGTACCCGTCCATGTGAATAACTCGCAGCGGAGCGACTTCTTCGCTAATGATCGCGATCGTATCGGCGGTCTGAACAAAGCCATGAAACAACTGATACATGAATGCACGCATGGGCGGATTTCCCCAGGACTCTGTGCAGCGCTCTACTCCAGGTCTCTGTTCAGGCCCATCGTAGCCTACGCCTTCGAAATAGGAGTGGGCGGACCTTTGATTGCCGAGATCATTGTAAGGAAGAATCCCATTTTCTGGAGAAACGATAACAGAACTACGATACTCACCATTTACAACAGCCAAAACTGGCGGACCTAGTATGTCGATATCCGGATCATTATTGTCAGCACTCCCCTCAGCAACCGCCTGTGCAAATCCATTTGCTTGCTCTGGAGACAGTACTAGCGGAAGACCTTCGGGGCGCTCCAACATAGTGTTGAACCTTGTACTCCAGACGCCCTGAAAGTCGGGTTGGCCGTGCTCCGTTCTCGGCACTTGGTAGTCTTCTACTGACTGAGCATAGCTCGAAGCACTGGGAAGAAAAGCACAGAGCGCTAAAGCAAAGATACGGGTATACATAGTGACATCCTAGTTTTTACATCTAATAGGGAAATTGAAAAAAGTGTTAATGAGTCCTAAGTGCCTGTGCTCATCTAAATAAAGTAAGTACAGTATCGTGTAAATGAAATTTACAAAGTCACAGACACAATTATTTTGAAATGATCACTCCAGTAGAGGCGAGATTTATTCGATCAAAACCCAGTACAGCAAAGTCAAGATCGTCGACAAAATAATCCACTATTCGCACTGGATTTTTGTCTGAGATATAGTCATCGAAGCTTGCCAGGAATAACGTGGTTTGGGTTCTATTTTTACCTGTGATGAAATGCGACGTTAGAGTTTCACGCTAGGAATTAAGAAGTTCTGATTATACCAAATTGATGGTGTATTGTGTATTTTTACACAGCCTGGGCCAATAGCAGACACTTCTGTTCTGTCACCCACTGACTTTTCATGCCCCCGCCCTGTGGCCCCGAGCAGAGATCGTTTAGCTAATTTCTTATTCTATTTAATTGGGTTGCCCACGTTGAACACACCAGAATCCTTATACTCTTTCTTGGGGTCGCGCTCTATATCGGGAGGGAAGACATCTCGCTTACAGCGGTAATACTTTTCCCGGTAGCTGCCTTCCGATGCCCGATTATAAGTAATGTACAAAACCCGGCGTGGCTGTTCGCTACGGTTGGGGCCGGAACGGTGGGGGAGATAGGAATCGAAGAAGACGATGTCGCCTATCTCACTGGGGAGCGGCTCCCAGTTCAGGGTCTCGGCGAGGTCGGGATCGATGGTGGCATCGGCGGCTGTCGCTAAGATTCCCTGCCGGTGATGGCCCGGCACAATCTCCAGACAGCCATTTTCCTCGTTACAGGGATCGATGTTCACCATCATGGTGATGTGATACGTCTGATCGAACGAGGTGAAGGCCGGTGCGTCCTGATGGGGCAGAAATCCATTGCCACCGGGTAATTTGAAATTGATCTTCTCCTTGAACAACACCGCCGGTTCTCCCATCAACTCGGATAAGATGCCAATGAGTTTCTCGCCCCGCAGCAGCGCATCGAAGCCGGCATGGAATTGCAGAAAGTTTTCCACCCTGCAGAGTTGCCGACCACCGGGCTCACCCACGGGGGCTTCGAAATATTTCATCCATTTGCCCGCGCTCTCGGGGCGCGCCTGCATGTCTGCCACCCACGCCAGCAACTCTTGCTTCTGGCTCTCGGTGAAATAGTCACCGATCTTAAGGCAGCCGTCTTGTTGCCAGCGATTAAGTTGATGTTCGCTAAGGTAGTTACTCATAAGAAGTGGTGATCGATCATTTCTCCCCTGCAATCGGGAGACGACGGCTTGTTGCTGAAGATGTTTTCTCGCCATGCTCCGATAGATGTCCAGATCCGGCACCGGTTGGTTTTGTTGCTTCGCCAATTCGTCCCAGGCCCTCACCTTGATACAGAGAGAGTGCAGGGGATCGCTCTCGAAGGCTGCGACCTCCGCGGCGGACATGGCCCCCCCTTGAAATGTCAGGGTCTGCTTCGAAGCCTGGGATAACTTGTTGTAGTACGCAGAACTTCTCGCACACAGGTATCGCTTGGCCTCCACGTGCCTTTCCACCAGGGCGACTATCTTCTCGGAAAAGCCTCTAAACCGCAGAAAATCGGCGCCCACTTTCTCATGGCTGATGCGACCGTAGCCGCCCATGTCGTCTGCCTCGTCGTATTTTGCACAGATATGCCCCAGATCATGAAAAAACGCGGCCAGGATGACTTCATCATCATGACCCTGGCGCCGGGCTAACTCGGCACACTGGCTCATGTGCTCTATCTGCGAGACAGGTTCACCGATGTAGTCGTCCCCACCGTGCTTGAGGTAAGGCTCGAAAACTTGATCGAGGACTAATTCTATCTGGTTGTTCATGGGTGTTTGTCCTGGCTAGCTGCCCTCTTTAGTTCCTGAAACGTGACATCGAAAAGATTCGCGCCAGTGCAGTACCGGTGCTGCCCGAGTTCGGTGAAGAGTAGACGGAATTTACTCGATCTCACCTGTTTCATCTACCTCGTTCAACTCTACAAACCCCTGGAACTACCAATCAGGGCTGGCGCAGAAAAGCCATCCTCACTCCTTGCAGGGTAACCCAAATACTCCATGATAGTAGGGACCACGCTGGTAACACCGGGATATCCCATCAAGCCATTGCTCGCCTCATCATCCGACAGCTCGAGGGCGAGTTCGGGCTCGAAGAAGAGATTGTTCATCAGGGCGGGCTTGTTGACGCCGATAAAAGAAGTTCTCTCCACGACGCTATCGCCGCCGTGGCCACCGCCTTTCCGATGGCCATGGTCTGCGACCAGCATCACCAGCCACTGTTCGCTGCGGTTTTGCTCCCTGTCACTAATCACTTGTAGCAGCCGGCCAATGCGGGCATCCGTGGCGGTGAGCGTCTCGCCATAAAGTGTGCACCAACCGCAGTCGTGGCCGGCACCATCGATCTCATCCAGATGCAGGAAGACGAAGTCGAGATCGCTCCCCTGGCCTGACAATTCCTCGATCACTGCCCGTGTCACAAACTCATCCACCGAGAGGTCTTTGGGTCGCGAGGCACCGTCCACCCTGCGCTTGACGAAGGCCATGTCTTTAACCAAGTGTCCGGTATTGATATCTGACCACGCGCTGAAGCTGCCGAAATTTAGTGCCGGATTACGTGTGTGTAAGCGAGAAAATATGCCCGGCACAGCGGCATGCGCCCCATTATTGCTGACCACTCCGTGCTGGTCTGTCCAGGTTCCGGTAAGAATGCTGGTCCAACTGGGGCCCGACGAACTGATCTGATGACTGGCGGTATTGAGATAGCCACCCACGAAGGCCTTAGTCAGAGCGAATTTGGGGAAATGAGTGAGGGTGGGTTCATCGAGCTCGGGATCATCCACATCATCGATATAGCTGTACATCAGCCCGTCGAGGCCGATCAGTAATACTTTCTGATCCAGTAGCTGCGCAGTGGGCTGCGCTCCTGGTTGAGAAAGCGAACTCTGGGCCTGAATCAATAAGCCCAACGTCCAGGCTATCATCGCCAACTGTTTGATGATCGTCCTCACCATTTTCAACATCGGTTTGCGTATAAGAAGAACAAACACCCTTTTCTTGGCCACTGTATCCTAAGTAATCAAAGTACGGCAACCAATTATCGTTGTTGAGGCGGCTGGCAATTAATATAAACCAGCTAGTTGCTCGTAAGTTACAGGGCCAGTTTAGCGCCACAGCGGTGCTCGCTTATCGAGATCGAATCGAAGAAGTGTGGGATTGTCCCTTACGAAACCATATACCTAGCGTGAGGTTTTATTTGACTATATCACTCCTGGCTTGGGCCGCAGCGGCGCTGACTGAGCAGTTTGTGAATGGCACTTTAGCGTAATACTCATTAGCAATTCTTCTCAACGCGAGAGTAGTAAAAGACCCTACCTTATAGGAAAATAAAAACACTTGTTGACTCATAATTTATTTTGATCCCTAATATCTCACGAATAAAATTTAGTTAGGCTATCAAATCAGATTCCGGCTGCCGCCCTTCTAGGGTTAGCATAAAAATCCCTGAGCAGATAATTATTGCACTTCCTGTAAGCATCAGCGCATTAACAGTCTCATCAAAAATAAAAATGGCCAAACCGAGCGCGAAAATCAACCGCGTATATCTAAAAGGCGCCACCGTTGCCACGTCGCCGGCACGCGTCGCTAGAACAACAGATAGGTATGCACCAGTTCCAGCCGCAGCTGCAACGAGAAGCAATAACAAATCACTAGATGTCACAGGAATAAACACAGAAAACAAGGGAATCGTTAAAATCCCCGCAAGCAAAAGAGCAAAAAAAGCCCAGAATGAAATAGTAACCGCAGGAATAGAGACAGATATAACCCGCGTAATAGTATCCCGTAGAGCAAGAAAAAAAACAGCAATCATTGCGAATATTGCGGCAGGCTGGAAGCCATCCCTACCCGGTTGGATAACTAATAAAACACCCAAAAATCCAATTAATATAAAACACCACTGGCCTATAGAAACTCTTTGTTTTAGAAATACCGCCCCAGCGAGAGTCACTATTAACGGTGTGGCCTGCAAGATCGCCGAAGAGATTGATAACGATGCATACACGATTGCTGTAACGAAAAAGATCGCCGCGGCAAGCTCGGATAGCGTGCGAGCAATGAACCATGGATTATAAACCTCAGATGCAAGCAATTGAACTTTACGTATTTTTGCCAGAAGGCCAAACGCAACTATTCCGGTAAACCCCATGAGCAATAAAATCTGAGAAACAGGCATTGTAAGTGATAATTTTTTAATGACAGCGTCCTCAATCGCAAACCCCGCCATAGCTAGAATCATAAAAGCAATGCAGCGTAAGTTTTCATTTTTTACTGTGGAATAAGGCATATTAAGTTCGCAATATAAATTTAAAGGAAGTGAATTCTATCAGGAATCTTTAGGAAAAAATCAGACTGATTAATATCAGGCAGTAAAATTTATTTGAAATGACCCAATTAGCGTATTAATACGTATTGATAGCCGAAGTGTTTTTTTGTGCTCGCTTCATAAGACTTTAAGCACATAAATTGAAGTAAAGAGGATGAACGATGAAATTTCTAAACACGATACTTGCCGGTTCTTTAGTAATACTTTCTGGTACGGCCCTTGCGGAAAGCCATGAGGTGCAGATGCTCAACACTGGCCCAGATGGCGTGATGGTCTTTGAACCAGCAGTTTTAAGTATAAATCCTGGCGATTCTGTCACGTTTAAAGCAACAAATCCTGGTCATAATTCAGAGTCTATGGAGGGAATGAAGCCAGAAGGTGCAGAAGGTTGGCAGGGAGGCATGGGGCAAGAGGTTACTGTCACTTTTGATCAGGATGGTGTTTACGTTTACCAATGCACTCCCCACCTTATGATGGCTATGGTAGGGGTTATCAAGGTCGGTTCTGGATCGAATCTAGAGGCTATAAAAACTGCTGCGATAGACAAGAAAGCAGCTTTTATGGTGGCTCAGGACCGGTTAGATGGTTACTTAAACCAATTATAAGTTTGTATTATATTGCGATCTAAAGGGTAGTTGGTTTAGCTGCTCTTTAGGAAGCCACCGACTAATTCACAGTGTGGCAATGGGTACTACTGAATAGCTCCAATAGGTTATTATAGTATATTGGTATTCGTATTTATAAATGCATAGATACCGTCACATTGTTTTTTCACTTCGTTCTGGAGCACTAAACAATCCCCATGCTCATCTTCTTCTTTTTCCAATTGCTAGGGTATGGCAAAACCTTGGAAACCTTCTTCAAACTGAACGCCTAAACTGTTGAGATACATTGCGACCAGGTTGTATTGGCCCACTGTGAATACCGCCTCCATAAGCTGGCGCTGATCATAACGTGCAGCCATTGCGCTCCAGGTGGAATCTGAAACCAAAGCGTTAATATGTAACTCATCGGCTGCTCGGAGCAAGGCGGAGTCCCAGTCACTCCAACCTGATGCATCCGGCCCCTCCGTGATTCGGACCAATTCTTCCTCTGAAATTCCAACACTTATTGCAAGGCCACGATGGGCAGCCCATTCATAGGAACCACCATTCAAGTATCCGATTCGTAAAATAAGAAGCTCGCGATCTCGAGTAGGCAAGGATGAATCTTGCAACAGGTAGTCGGTGAATTCCAACCAGGCATTGCAAAGGGCCGGCGCTTGAGCGCAGGTAGACCAGACACCCAAAACCTGACCATTGCGCTCTCGCGGCTCAAGGATTTCACGCTGAGCATCAGTCCAAGGTTTTTCTACCCGAGGTATTCTCGGAGCACCCAATGGCGGAACACTAGTATTTCCTACTTGTGAAAATGCAGTGCTTGTCCCTAAAAGCAAAAACAAGACAAGGGTAAGTAGTCTGTATATTAAATTAAGCTTATGCATAGGATCACCTCTTTTTGGCAGCTCACTGTTGATTGGACTCTGCGAGAGTAGTAAAAGACCCTACCTTTCTTATAAGTAAAAGTTAGACTCTCTACATTGGTCAACTGTTTGCACACCACTTCCTCCAAAGACTATGAATTTTCATAGACCTTTCAAGAAGTTAGCGTTTTAATTTGGTGCGCCCAGAGAGATTCGAACTCCCGACCAACTGGTTCGAAGCCAGTTACTCTATCCAGCTGAGCTATGGGCGCGTGGAAAAGGAATTATATACACTTAGTTTAGTTGGGTCACTGCATTGCTACAATCTCCCCAAGGCCCGACACAAATAGCTTTAGCCCCCTACCTCCTATATGCTTTTCTCCTATCGAATATTACCAAAAGTAATCGGGGGATTGCATGTTAGATCTAACTGCAGGTGAGGCTACTCCTAATCAGACCCAGGGTGGCATGGACTTCTCGGCGGCGCCTATGCCGGCAATTCGTAAGGTCTTGGAAGTCGTTGGCTGGATACTGGTCGCAATTCTGGTTATTACTGGTCTAACAGCTATCTTTGGGCGGACAGGCTTCATGATTAGGGCGTTTTCTGAGCCTATCGCAAATCCAGAAGAGGTATTCAATGCCTTCGATATTCGCTATTACACCAATGCCATAGCTACTGTTCTGCATCTGGGGCCTGGCTTTTTTGTTATGGTGCTTGGGCCGTTGCAGTTCATGCGTGACGTGCGTAAGAAGCACATCAATTTGCATCGAATCAGCGGGCGAGTCTTTGTGCTATGCGGCACCATCGGTGCATTTTCCGGTATTGCTATCGGTGTATTCGATCCTTTCATGGGTGTTGGTGATCAGGGCTTTAATGAGTCTATGGCCACCGCCTTTTTATCTTTCTTTGTGTTGCTCTGCTTAGTGATGGCGATCGTGCGTATTAAGCAGCGCAATTTCGGTCAGCACCGTGAATGGATGATTCGTGCATTTGCTCTAATGTTGGCGATCGCTACCGAGCGCTTAATGCTGACCACATTGATGGCGGCAACGGAGATCGATATCGCAGTGCTGTTCGGCACGACATTCTGGATGGCTGGAGTGATAAACATAGGAGCTGCCGAGCTGTGGATTAGTGTTACTCGCACACCGGGCAATGGCGTATGCCATTGGAAAGACATGGATGCGAAAGCCGCTAAGGATTGAGCTCAACCAATAGAAGTACTAACTGCCTATCAAGGAAGAGCTCACAGAAATAGCAGCACTCGCTAGCGTCATTCAATTGGCAGTGGCGATAGTGGTGTTTTTCTCGGCGCCATGTTGTTGTTGATCATGGGCCTAATCTTGTTTCTGATTAAAGTGAGTATATCCACTCGCAGCATCGGTCATGGCATCACTAAAATTCTAGACGAAGATACAAACAACGAAAACTGACTTTAGCTTTCTACCTTCTCTGACGCCCCTGCCTTCTTCTCTATCGCCTTCGCCATAGCCATTTTTATATTCGCATCCAAGTTTCTCAGCGTCGGACTCAGAAAATAGAAGCCTACTACTATCACGATTAGCAGCATGCATGCGCCGAATAACGCATTCGCTGCGCCGATACTATCCGCCGCAATCGCTAACGGGAATACACCGATTGGCGTAAGCGCGAAAGACAGCATCATGAAGCTACTCATCCGCCCTCTTACGCTGTCATCCACGAGAATCTGCACCGCGGCATTGTTAATTGTCTGACTCGCGCTGACACACATATTGGCTAGCAATAGCGGAATCAGGGCCAGATAAAAACTGTTTATCTCAACGAATATCGCCAGAAACACGCCGAAGGCTGCCGTACTGCCCATCATCAGTTTAAGGCGCGAGGCATTGTCGCCGCGGCGTAGAATCCAGATCGAACCCAGCACACCTCCTACTCCGCCTACTGCCATTAGGGTGCCGACACCGCTCTCGCCAACGCCCCACTGCTGCTCTGCCAACATCACTAGAATGCTCTGAAAAGGCATGGCTAACAGCATCGGCACTAAACCGAATACGAGACAAAGTAGTATTGGCCGATTGCTGCGCACATAACTAAAGCCTTCACTGATATCCGCCAGCAGTTTCTCTTTCGGCTTGTCGGTGGGATTGGATCGGCTTCGTTTTACGCCGAGCATGCAAAGAATGGCGGTAGCATACAGCACAACGGAAAGCATATAGGCAGCTGTCGCCGAGTATTGGGCTACAACGACACCCATAATCGCCGGCCCGATGACGCGACTAAGATTCATCACACCACTGGAAAACGCCATACCGCTCTGTAGTTTTTCCGGTCCGACTACTGTCGCCGTGATCGCCATGCGAGCAGGCATGATGAATGGGAAGGCGCAGCCAGCGACGAAGGCGGTACACAACATATGCCAGAATTCCAGACGCCCGGTGAGTAGCATGGTGAGAATAAATATCTCGTTGGCCATAATCAGACTCTGGCCGATGATAACGAGTTGCCTGCGCTCTACCCTATCGGTGATCGCCCCCCCCAATAGAGAGGCGAAGATCATCGGTATTGCTACCACTAAATTAATATAGGCGAGCGACGTCGCCTCGCCGGTGAGATCCCAGGCGATGATGGTGCGGGTGAGCATCTGTCCCTGCATGGCAAAGAAGAAGGCCGCGTTGCCAAGAAACAACCAGCGAAATTGAGCTATTGAAAATACAGCGAAGGCGCTGGGTTTGGCGAAAGTAGAGTCTAAAGAGGGGGAAGAAATGCTAGCGCTCCTAAAGTGTGCGCGCAGTATAGGTCTTACTCTATTCAAACAAAAGTTTTGTTCTAAAATCTCACAAAAAAGGCGCCACTACTCTAAGTAGTCGCTCCTTATGCTCTTACTGCATCTTTCGAGCTATTGATTTCTTTCGTAGAACGCCGAATTGATGAAGTTATAGTCGTATGCTGCAGCAAATAGGTGGCAGTCACGGCATAACGTACCGAGGCCTGAGTCGCCGGTACCACGTCTAGTGCTATCAGCACCCATCACGTATTCCCAATCGCCAGTCTCGGGTGATTGGCCGCTGGCTAAATTAACCATCAGAGTCAGATCGGGACTGCGTCTTGCATCCAACGCTGCCTCGTTGTTAAAGCTTTCCTTCGCCAAAATCGTTCCCTCAGGATAGGGCAAGCCCTTTATATCTTGGTTAACAGCGCCTAGGAAGTTCAGATAAATCTGCCGAAAGGCAGTACGTCCATCGCGCACGTTGCCGAGGAAGCCAGCGGGATCACCGCTCTCTGCTTGGGGTGTTACCTTGTACCAGGAAAGATAGTCAGACTAGGCACTCGCATCCGGCCCGAGCTGTAGTGACGGCGACATGCAGGCGGACAGCAGTCCGGCAAGAGCCAGCATTGAGATGAGTTTGAGTTTCATATTTTGTTCAAGATTTAACTTCATGAGCGTTCCTGTGCGGTTAGGCGGCTACATTCCCAGTTAGACTTCTAAATGCGTGTACTAGTTAAAAGATCGAGCAAAGTGAATTTCTCTTTCACCAAAATAAAATAAACACTGATCCACGACACTCAAAGACGCTTGAAGTGCTGACAACAAGGCCGCAGCCACCCTAGCAGACTGCAAGGCCCTTGCCATCTTCTGTGCTGCGACTGGTTGTTGGAAATTTTTCAAATGCTAACCTATATTTTATAAATCAATAGCTTAAATTTATGATGGCTTATGTCGAAGGCGAAGCTTTAGCCCTAAACATTGGTCTGTTCTATTTAATCTCGCCACTGAACAAGACGTCAGTGTCGAGCGAAACCGGGGCTCTTCAATGCCATAGCACTCCCAAATTTCTGAGCCTAGAACTTATTCAAGGCAAGCAGTAAGGTCAAAATAGACCCCATCAAGACAGTGCTCGAGGAGATTATTTTGTCATAATGAGGCGAATATCAACTGCATACACTGCTGTATTTATATGCAGCAGTCACAATAGGAAGGACGCTATACCATGAAGAAACGTTGCTGGTGGCCAGGAGAAGATCCTATGTATGTCGCCTATCATGATGAGGAATGGGGAGTGCCTGTGCATGATGAGAGGCTCCTGTTTGAGTTTCTCTGTCTCGAGGGTCAGCAGGCCGGCCTGAGCTGGATTACAGTGCTTAAAAAGCGCGATCATTACCGCAAATGCTTCAAGAATTTCGATATCGACAAGGTCGCTAGAATGACTGACAAGACTATCGAAAAGCTGCTCCTAGACAAGGGGCTTATTCGCAATCGCCTGAAGCTATATTCTATTCGTGGCAATGCGCATGCCTTTAAAAAAGTGCAGAAGGAATTCGGAACCTTCGATAGCTACATCTGGTCGTTCACCGGCGGCATGGTCTTAGACGGCAAGCGCAAGACAGCCAAAGACGTACCTGCTACTACCGATATCAGTGATGCAATCGCTAAGGATCTCAAGAAGCGCGGCTTCAAGTTCATCGGCAGCACGATCTGCTACGCACTCATGCAGGCCGCGGGGCTAATCAATGACCACACAGGTAATTGTTTTCGCTACAAGGAACTGAAAAACTAAGATGTACGATATAAATTTACAGATGCTTACTAAGCACTACTGGAGGTTAATGGGCTAGTCTGTCTCTTCCTGACTTGAAAACTGCGCATAGGCGATAGAATTGAGTTCATGCGAACGATCACCAAAAACAATCTTATGTAGCGTATCCGATATGGAATTCTGAAAGTCATCGATGTGCATGTAGGCTGAAACATATCCGTCGGTCGGATCCAGTGCCAGTGTCTTCAAGTCGCGACGATGATCTTCGGTGATGATGACCACTGGAGTAGGGTTTCGAAAAGGACTACGCTTCTCTTCGCCGCGCAGCTTAAATAGAAATTGATCCCGTGGTTTCTTATAGGGGTTCCAGCCAGTAACTACGCAAGAAATTTTGTTCGTCACTAGCCCGAAAAGACGGTTGTATTGCTGAATCGCCTCAGTCGCATTCGTCTCATTGTAGGTATTGATCGTGGTATACAGGCTGGTATGCCCGATAAGCGCAGCTGCCTCATCGACGAAGGTATTATTCAGATCGTAAAGAAGAATGACTGGCTTAAGGCTCATGAGTCCATGTTCTTAGCGCTTATTATTCTTGCAGATGATTTGATAGAGCTTGCAACGGCTCTTACTCGGATCGAAAGACTATATTTGCAGAGATATCGTCCCGCGTAGTTCGTGTTTCATTGGCTTCTATCGAAGTATCTTCATAGCCAAAGCTTATACCGAATAGAATTTGTGTACCATCCTCGATTTCAAACGCCTCACGCACCATATCAGGGTAGTTGCGCATCGTGCCCATAGGACAGCTATGTAGCCCGAACGCCACCATGCTAAGCATGAGTGACTGTGCGAACATGCCTACATCGAGCGCGACCGTCGTACCAAAATCTGGATGCATACCAAGAAACGCGATATGAGGCGCATCGAAGAACTCAAAATTACGCAACACCGCCCGCATACGCCCTTCTTTGTCGCCCCTGCCTATACCCATCTTAGAATAAAGTGCCACTGCGCATTCAACCTGCCTAGTGCGGTATTCGTCTGCAAAGTCGCCGCGGTAAGGGTAGTCGGGGTTAGGTTTAACCCCCCCCGCTGTCGCCTCAACCATCTGCTTCTTGAGACGGTCCTTTAATTCACCCGAAGCGACATAGACCTTCCATGGCTGCACATTACAATTTGATGGTGACTGATGCGCAATCTCGAAGATTCGATTCATCACATCCTGCGGAACTTCTTTGTCCAAATAACCACGTACCGAATGCCGGGCATAGATCGAATCGATCAACCCCATATCTGGATCGGCTACGTTGAACTTCGCTGCTGCCTGCTCATTTTTCATGCATCAATTCCATATTCAATCTTTGAGATTAGTCTGGCTTGTTGTTCGTTGCGATTATCTAGTCCGGTTGCCTAGCTCAATAAGCGACCACCATCGACATCGATGGTAGTGCCGGTAACGAAGCCGTTTTGCATGACGAATAGAATACCTTGCGCGACTTCTTCGGACGTTCCCGCGCGCTTGATCAGGTGAGACGCAGTCATCGCTGCTAGCTTGTCCTGCTTCTCATCACCCATCCAGTCAAACATAGCCGTATCAACTGTGCCGGGTGAGACAACGTTAACGCGAACTGGCGCCATCTCTACAGCGAGGCAGCGCACTAAGTTCTCAACCGATGCACCAACACAGCTTAACGGTGACTGGGCGGGCTTGATCTTACGGGCTGGCGAACCACTAACAAGTGTTATAGCGCCATCTTCGGCGAGATAAGGAGCACCAGTTCTAACAACCTTGGCATAACCCCAAAGCTTATCGTAGGCAGCCTTGAACTGATCTTCAGTTTGCTCGAGGAAAGGCTTAAGAGTTCGCTCTCCGCCCACTGCTGCTGAAACCAGATGATCAATAGTGCCTACTTCTTTGAATATGGCCTCGAGGCTGGCGGCATCGTGCGTATCTGCCTGCCGAACTTCGAAACTGCCACTGGCGACCTGCTTGGCGGACTCGATGTGTCCTTCCGAGCGCCCTGCTGCCCAAACCTTCGCGCCTGCAGCGGCAGCTGCCTGCGCAGCCGCAAGCCCAATACCTGCTGTTCCACCGATAATTACTACATTCTTGCCGGTTAAATTATTGCTAGTCATTTCTTTTTCTCCCCAATGCTTATGCTAGTTATTCTTTAAATTGTTTAATTCTGTGTGATCGTTAGGCTGCGCTTAGAAAACGCGGCCTGGATTAAGTATCCCTTGCGGATCCATCGTGTGCTTTAGCGCCTTCATGAGTGCAATCTCGGGCTCGCTCTTGCTGTACGGCAGAAACTGTTTCTTCATTAAGCCGATACCGTGTTCAGCTGAAACGGCGCCGTGCAACTCCCCTATTAGACCATAGATGATTTCGTCAATCTGTAGGTGAAGACTAAGTGTATCTTCTCCCACATGAATAACGATATGTACATTGCCATCACCAATGTGTCCGAACAAACCCAGTATCGCATCAGGCCATTCAGCGCGTAGCCTGCACTCAACCTCCTCGCCGAAGTAACCCATGTCGCCAACGTTTAGACTCACGTCGTAGGTATGCATGTAACCGACACCTGGATATATCTCTGCCGCCGCATCGCGCACGGTCCACAGATTCTTAATCTTCGTGTCCGAGTCAGCCACGATGACCTCCTCGATTAGTTTTGCCTCACTTGCCTGCGACAAGACCTCGAGAAAAAGATCGCTATCCTTCTCGGCGTGAGAGCCCATGCTCTCTATCAGCACATAGAAGCCATAGTGATCGTCCATCGGCACGGTAGCATGAGGCACGTGTTCATCGATAAGCTTATAGGTATTTTTCCAGATAACTTCGAACGCACTAAGGTTTGCGCCCAGGCCTGCTTGCGCGTGTACTAATAGATCAGCAACCTTCGAAAAATCGTTGACCGCGCACATCGCCACAACTTGACTGCTAGGTTTTGGGGAAAGCTTGAGTACCGCGCGAGTGATAACACCCAGAGTGCCTTCGCTACCGATGAACAGTTGCTTTAGGTCGTAGCCGGTGTTGTTTTTTCGCAGCTTGTGCAATCCGTCGATGATCGTGCCATCCGCCAGAACTGCCTCCAAGCCCACTACCAGTTCGCGCGCCATGCCATAGCGTATGACGCGATTACCTCCAGCATTCGTAGAGAGATTGCCACCAATCGTGCAACTGCCTCTCGCACCAAGATCTAGCGGAAATAACAAGCCGTGGGCATCTGCCTTTTCTTGAATAGTTTGTAACTCTACGCCGGCCTCTACCGTCATAGAACTAGTAAAGGGATCTACCTCTACCACTTTCTTCATACGCTCGAAACTGAGGGATATCTCACCTTCGAGAGGCGCAGCAGCGGATACTAATCCAGTCATACCACCCTGCGGAGCAATCGGCTGACCCACCCCATGGCAGGCTTTAAGAATCTCAGATACCTGCTCGGTGGAACCGGGTCGCAGTAATAACACTGGAGGAATGGATCTGGCGCCCATCGCATCCTGATAGTTCTTCGACTCGATATCCGCCCCCTCGCGGTATCCAGCAGGACCGACTATGGCCTTCAAGGATTCGATTAATAGTTCACTTTCACAAGCAGCCATAACGCTCTCTCAATAGCCGGCAGAAACGGATATGAATAGTAGCACACACAGTTCGCAGCGCGCCCAGCAGCCACTGTTACAGGATTAGGTTCGGCAGACCGAAACAATGCTGTTAGAATCGAATGCTTACGAGGGCTCAGACTCATCGCATTTCAATTCTTGCACTCCGCCAACGCAAGTTCTTACAGAAAGGGGTTAAATCATGAAGAGTTTTCTATTGGCAGCGATTGCTGCAGCGGCAGTTACTGGCTGTACCTGGGTACAACTTACTGCTGAGGGTGAAAATGTCAGCCTTGTTGGTGTCGACCGCATCGGCAATTGTGAACGCGTCGGGCGCGCCACCTCAAAGACCTTAGGCTCGATTGTGACCGTTGAACGTGGCGGCGGACGCCTGCAGGAAGAACTGCTAACTCTCGCCCGAAATGAGGCAGGACGCATGGGTGGAAACACCGTTGTACCCGAATCCCTCATTGATAACGGACAGCAAGATTTTGGTGTCTATAACTGCCCGAGATAGCACAGAAACTGACCCTCAGCTAGATTAACCCTCGCTCAGGGGGCTGTATTTCCCATTGCAAAATGAATCAGCACTTGACCCTGCTATATATTTAGATAATTTTCTAAATATCTAAGGAGTAGTAAATTTGCAATTAGTTCTCGAAGCCATATCCGACCCGTCGCAAGATTCTCGAACTTCTCAAGAAGGCCGAAATATCGGCTGGTGAACTCGGCAAGCATTTCGATATCAGCGGCCCTTCCATGTCCCATCATCTGAGCAAGTTAAAGGCAGCCGATCTGGTGATAGCGAATCGAAGGGGCCAGAGCATTCTCTACTCCATCAACACATCTATTTTTGATGATGCCGCTCAATTTGTCATCAGCTTTTTTCAAGAGAAAAAGGAAACTAAGAAATAAAATTCTTCCTAAACAATGCTCTCAGCCTTACTTGTCTAGCGGCTATGTTTGCAGTTGGTCTATTCATGTATTCAGGCTTGCCCAAATCAATCCCTTCTTCATACGGCTCAGATGGCTTTGCTGGCGTCGCCAAAGACCATCTCCCAAAGCGGGACGTTTTATTAATAACACCCTTAGCCTACGCTGCATCAATCATAGCAATAAATTTAATGATCCACTTCTCACCTGAGAAGTTTTCAATGCCTAACAGCAAGCGCGCTATGGATATCATCATGTTCGGCCTTTTCCTTCTCACCCTCTACGTCGGCATACGAATACCTTGAACTAATGCATCGACGGAAAATTGGCATTACCTCGAACGAGGAATCTCCATCACTCTTCTTCGCCGAAGACGTCAGGCTCTCTGCAACGGTCACTTATTCGTTCTAAGCACACCGCTGCAGCAGTCCGGCAACCTGAAAAAGATCTAGAACTTAACCGGCCTCTCGAAGACGTCTTTATCGAACTCATTTTCCCAGTTGGCAACGGCTGTTGAAACCGAAAGATCGCCACCAATATTTACCGCTGTTCGCAACATGTCCAAGGGACGGTCGAAAGGCAGAATGAATCCAATCACAATCGCAGTCTGTTCTGGGCTCATTCCTATGGTCTGTGTGACCGCGGCAATGAGAAACAGTGAAGCACCGGGAACGGCGGCTGTACCTATAGATACCAACGTTGTGGAACCCGCAATCAACACATAATCCGAAAAGACCAAGTCGATTCCAAAAGCCTGTGCGGCGAAAACAGAAACGATACCCACATACAGTGCCGTGCCATCCATATTAATCGTAGCGCCCAAAGGTAGAACAGTGGAGGCAATTATCGGTCGAATACCGAGATTCTCTTCGGCGACCGACATCGACACGGGCAACGTAGCCGAACTCGAAGAGGTCGAGAAGGCGACGAGCATAGCTTCGCGCGCACCGCGGAAGAACATGATCGGTGACAACTTCAACGTAAATTTCACGATGATGAGACCGTGAACTATTAATAGATGGACAGCCGAACCTATAACGACGGCCAGCGCCAACCTGACAACATCAAGTAACGCCCCAACACCTTGAGTTCCCGCCACCGAAGCAATCAAGGCGAACACACCAAAAGGTGCTATCTCCATAATCCAATGGGTTATGCGCAACATCATTTCGCTACTGGATTCCATCAGATCGGCGACAGGTTTGCCTTTTTCACCAATCGTTAGCAGGCTGACACCTACTAGCAGCGCAAAGAAGATAATTGCCAGCATATTCCCTTCGGCGAGCACAGCTATTGGGTTATGTGGCACGATGCTCATCAAGCGTTCCGACAGTGGAATAGCTACCTGAACCTGCTCAGGAGCAGTCGCAGAAAAATCCACACCGACACCCGGCTGCAAGATTACCGCAAGAATCAACCCGATTGTGATAGCTGCCAAGGTAGTAGCCATATAAATAGCCAGCGTCTTAACGCCAAGCGAACCGAGCTTGTTCGGGTCGCCCATGGACACCACACCCGAAATCAATGTTACGAATACCAGAGGTACAACTATCATTCGAATTAGCCTAACGAATAGGGTACCGACCCAGGCAATGCTATCTGAGCCTGGACCCCAGATCATTCCCACGATCGCGCCCAATATGAGCGCCGCGAATATACGTTTCCAGAGAGCTATTTCAAACCAGGTTGCTACCATCTTTTTTCACCAATTATTTGTCTTCTATTCTTCTCTAAATGGCGGCCCACTAAACGATGGTGCACCAATAAAGAGAGGGAGATCTAATTACCGCTTGCTAGGAGACTATAGAAGTTCATACCATAGTTCCAGCCCCGCACCCTAGAGTAGCCAAGATGGCCCAGTGGACCCAAGGAACAGTAGTCGACAATATTCATTGGACAGAAAACCTCTATTCACTGAAGATCGACGCCGATGTAGACACTTTCATCGCAGGTCAATTCACCAGCTTAGCACTAGAAATTGACGGCGAGCGTATTGACCGTCCGTACTCCTTCTTGAGCGCTCCAGGCCAGAATCCCCTCGAATTTTTCTTCTATACCGCTACAGGAGGCGTCCTTTCAAACGCCATGTTAGAACTGCAGGCCGGCGACCCCATCTGGTTGAAGAAGAAGCCAATTGGGTTCTTCACCTTAGCGGAAGTAACTGACTCAAGGGATCTATGGCTGTTCGGAACAGGTACGGGAATCGCACCCTTCTTCTCCATACTTAAGACTCAGGAGCCCTGGGAGCGATTCGAGAAAGTGATTTTAGTGCACGGCGTTCGCGCCAACGCTGACCTGCGTTATCAAGAGCTTATCGATAATATTCAACGCGATCGTGGGGAGCACTTTCAGTTTAAGGCCTTCGTGACGCGAGAAGATTCACCTGGCGCCTATCGCGGCAGAATTCCCGCCGCTATTATCGATGGTAATCTGGAAAGTGCATGCGGCATAAACCTTTCACCCAAGAATTCTCAGATTATGCTGTGTGGCAACCCCGACATGGTGAAGGAAACGGTCGAGGTCCTTGAAGAGCGCGGGTTCAAGAAGAACCTTCCCCGCTCTCCCGGCCAGATAACCACCGAATATTACTGGTAGCTGGTAGCTAGTCACTAATTTCCAATAGCCTAAGCTTGCGCCAGTAGCTAATTGCGGAGAGCGTCGTCGCGATAATCATTCCCCACAACACGTAATAGAATGCCGATGCCAGCGATTGCGGCACATCGGGGTAGTTCAATCCCAAGCTTCCGGCATTGTTGAACAGTATTACCACACAGCCCAAGCTTAGAATTAACTCCGACCCAATACGAAGCTGTAATCTGTTTCTCGACCAAGTTTGGTTAAATACCAAATAGAAGTACTGCGGAATTAGAATCACCGTCTCGATCTTCATCCAGAACACGAGTGTATAAATGGGGTTTTGATTCTGCCCCAGTAACGTTTCTAGACTGTGCTCTATACTGAGTAGATTTAGAATTACTAGCCAGGTAATCGCGGCAATACACGCGACCAGTGCGCCCCAAGCACTAGCCAATGCATTGTCAGGCTGTTCCATAGCATTCGGCTCCCAGCTATCCAGGTAATTGTGGCGCTCCATCAGCCGCTCAGTCAGAACATAACCCGCCGTGATCACGCCGATAATGTAGATGTAGGTATTCACGAACATCCAAGGGCTAGATACATCCCCCAACTCGACCCGAAAGAATATCTCTGCCAAACTTATCGACAACATGACACAGGTAGATATTACCAACGACACGAGCACCGAAATTCTATAGAACGGGTACAGAGTCGGCCCGACAAGCGAACGCTCCTCGCCTTGATACTGGGCGGCCAGTCGTAGTGGATGACCAAATTCACTAAGTAATTCGATCTCCGACTCTTCACTTACCTCTACACCAGAATCCTCAGCTCGATTGGCGAGTTTCTCCGCCAAATTTACACGTAACTCTTCAACGATATCTGCACGATTCTTAGCAGGGAGATAACTTTTTACATCGGCTATATACCGATCAAGCGGACTCTTCTTTGTCAAGAAATTCATTTGTTTGCCTCCGAAATTTTGGCTAGTGATTTATTCAGTTGCTGCCAATCAGTCTGCAGCGCCAGCAATGTCTCGATGCCCTTGGGCGAGGTTTGGTAGTAGCGTCGCTTCCTACCCTCCTCGCTACTCCAGCGACTATCAAGCAGACCATAGGACTCGAGACGCCTAACTAACGGGTACAGCGTGCCCTCCTCGATATCGATATCCACAGCCTGCAACGCCTTTCGCAGCGAATAGCCGTACTGTTCCTGCTTCAGCGCGTTCAGAACTGCCAGTATCAAAATACCGCGACGCAGCTCTAGGCGCATGGCCTCCAATTTCTCGCTCATATAGCCTCTATGAATACTGTGTACCGCACAGTTATAATACTGTACACCACACAGTAATAGCTGGCAATAATTATTATGGATTTTTATTGTGTGATAAATGAAAATTAGGAAAAAGTAATCGGACTTACCAAGCAGGAATGTTGATCAATTTAAGCTGTACAGGGCCCAATTGGAAAACGTGCAGTAAGATTTAACTGACAGGAAAACGAGAATCTAAGTAGAAGTTCTACCCCCCTTGGTTGAACGGTTTACTTATTTCGAGTTTGCGGAGACCTCCTCTGACATTGCATGCTTACGACATTGCTGGAATCACTCCTAAAAACCATCGTTTACCTCAGGGAAAACTAAGGTATGCTTTACTACTATCAAAATAAACTCGCTCCACTTATTAACTAACATTCGCAATAGTGGAGATCACGACAAATGAAGCCCGCCTCAAGAGCGATGACCGATGCCTTGAAATCCCAATTTTTCGAGCTTGCTGATGTTGTTGATGCACAGGAGTTTTACCATAGCAGGGGTTGGACAGATGGCTTCCCCATAGTCCCACCTACTCCCGAAGCCGTGCAGGCTTGCCTGGATTGGGTCAACATGCCCGCTAGCGAGATTATCGGCATCGAGCCCGTGCGCGAGCAGGTCATCAGTGCTGAAAAGCTAGCGATCAATGCAGTTATGGCTGGCTGCCTACCTGCGCATTTCTCCGTCGTAGTCTCCGCATGGATGGCAATGCTAAAAGACGAGTTCCTGCTGCATGGCACGACGGCTAGCACAGGCGGCTGCGCTATTCTGATTATTTTAAATGGCTCCATCACGCAAGAGATTGGCGCCCGTAGCGACTTCAATGTACTAGGCAGTTCAGATCGAGCAACCTCCGTCATTGGCCGGGCAATCCGACTCGCTCTTATTAATATATTACAGGTGAGTCCTGGCGCTATTGATCGATCTACTCTTGGGCACCCTGGCAAGATAAGTTATTGCGTCGCGGAGGATGAAACGGGTAGCGACTGGTCATCCCTGGCCGAGTCGCGTGACATACCCAAGGAGGCATCCGCAGTCACGGTGCTTGCCGCAGGTGCTCCTCGCCAGATCATGAACGAGTGGACCAGTAAACCCGAGGAAATACTGGATACCTACGCTGCAGAAATGCGCGCCAATATGCGCAACTATTCCATCTGGTCGGGCAACTATGTGGTGATCATGGCTCCGCAGCACCGGGAACACATGCGCGTGGCTGGCTGGGGTAGAAAAGAGATAGCCAATTACTTGTTCGAGAAAGCTCGTATTAAGCGCTCGGAGTGGTCAGCCGTCGGCAAAGGATCGGTAGTGCGTGACAAGGGCGATACAGAATATTGCGCACTTCCCAGCCCAGAACATCTATTGTTAGTTGCAGCCGGCGGACCTGCAGGCGGATTCGGCGCGGTAATTCCACCTTGGCTGGGCACTAAGAGCCAGGCGGTCACGGTGGCTATTGGCGCGTGTATAGATTGTGAGCCGCCACCTGCAAACCCAATAAAATAAAGTGGCCCATGCGGTCATTCCAAAGGGAAATAAACATATGATGATTCGCGTATTGAACCCTACCAATGAATCTGTAGTAGCCACTCTGAATCCAGCTCCACGGCTGGTAAGCCTGGAAGGCAAGACTGTTGGACTCAT
>Ga0308024_1000260_pt1 | contig 22521 bp, 25 predicted proteins | sample Neamet420_FD_201295 | JGI IMG/M metagenome (GOLD analysis project Ga0308024, IMG submission 201295) | Marine microbial communities from water near the shore, Antarctic Ocean - #420 | ecosystem: Environmental > Aquatic > Marine > Unclassified | place: Southern Ocean | collected 2014-10-03
ATGCGTTTGCCATTCAGGCCACATTTTCCAAAGACCAACTAAAGTATCCCAATCAGATTCTTTTAATTTACGTACACTTAATTCCATTTAATTTAATTTAATATGATGATTCTACATATTGTGAAGAGACTGCAAATAATTCTTTCATTCCACCTGGATCAGTAACAGAATCAGTTGCCATTGTAACTGTTGCAAAATAACCTTTTATCCCGGTCATAGCGTTGCCCCAAATAACTTCACCTGCCGCAGCTGGACTATTATTTATAAGGTTTGCCATATACTTATTTTCTTTTCTATCAAAACCAGCATGATAAATAGGTGGTATCAACTGAGTGGTGCCAGTTCCATACTCATTACCAAGACTATCGTAAGAACCTTGATTATAACTGTAGACTTTTATAGGTAGAGCATTTCCATTACTATCAACAGATCCAACTGTGTCTTGAGTATTAGCCACGCTGTTTAATTTATTTGGTGTATTTACACCTGTAAGATCCGACACAAATGAATCAACTTGCCATCCATTGCCGCCTTCATAGTTTACTGTTTTAAATACTTTAGATACGCTAACCTTTGGGTTAAATATAAAAGTTATGCTAGATTTTTGAGATTGTCCATAAAAAACACCTCTAATAGGAGAAGTTCCGCCTCTAACTGGCGCTGTATAATGCTTATATAAAGATCCGTTTATTGTTGAAAAGTAATTGTTTTTTATGCTAACAACTTGGTCTGGATTGTAACTAAAAAAACTAGGAAAACCATTAACACTATCGTCAAAAGATAAAGTTTTGTAACTTATTCCCTCTACTGAAGACCGTAAAGATAATACATATTGTTTATTATGTATATCCCAGCCACCAATAGCTTTTCCAGGATCTGAACTATTTGCATCTAAAGACCCTAATTCATCTCTAAAGAAGTCAGCCATACCATAACCAGATATTTCTGTAATACCATCTTTAGACAGTCTTAAAACAACTCCTCTATCTTTGTCTGTAAAGTATTTTCTATATCCATAAGCAGCAAAGCTTTCGGGGTTTCTACTTATACCGTAATTACCGCCATAAGGCTGCAATGTACCTATGACCAAATTAGAAGAAGTAACAGTTCCTCCACCTTCAGCTGAGTATATAGCGTCTTTATCAATCAAAGCTCTACTTACTTTAGATTCTTGAAATATAGTTAAATTAGAATCTTCAGCATAAATTCTCTGTATTGATCCATTAGATGGATCGGCACTTTTAACAATGTCTTCACCTATAGAAAAAACATTAGTATCATTTACGCCTGTTCTAGAATTAAATATTCCAGAATATATCATAGAACTTGATCTAATAGAGGCATTAGGATTGTCTTCAACTAAATAAGCTTTAACTCCTAATTGCACTGTAGTGTTATTGTATCCTCCTCTTATTCTAGCTTCTTCTATTCCCCAGTTTAAATCATTTGTTAATGGAAGACCTTGACCGTTAACAACTTGAGGCCAAGCGCCGGCAGTACCAGCTGCAACGCCTCTAGAACCTCCCCAAGAAGGAAGACCTACAGCGTCGTCATTTAAAACTTTTCTAAGTTTAAAGCTATTGAAATATTTAACTTCTATTACTCCCATATTATATTATCACATGTTATTTTTAAATATACCTATAATTATCCACCTATTGTTTCTTTATTCACGGTAGAAGGTTCTGCTGTTTTTGGTACTTTTAACCCTGTTGAACTAAACTGAGCAACCCATCTTCTATTTGTGCTATTTCCATACAATATATTATTAGGCGTTACCATGTCTGTTCCTATTGATCTTGTTCCAGGATTATTAGTTCCAAATTTAGCATGAAAATTTTCGGAGTCATTATTTACATCACCTACCGGTTCATAGCTATGCCATTTATTGTTTTCTAAAAAACCGTAAACCTCTCTAAGTTCAGATGTTGTATATAGTTGAGTTATATACTTTGCAGACCATTCTTTCGCCCAAACTGGATTATTGCCTGGAATTTGACCTGAAGCGGTTTGAGCGTCATCACTATTTACATTACTTACTTTATATTGATAAGCGGTTTCGTTTGTCTGATTAGTTTTTGGGTAATAAAAATCTCCATAAGAAACTTTAATTTCTGGCGTAAAGAGCGTTTGTTGTGATCCGTTCTTTTTTGCAAACGTGGCCATGTTATTAGAATTTTCTACCGTTGGCAAAACACTCCTGCCGCTTGGAGAATTGTTAGCTGATTGAGGGTATTTTATTAAAATTCTGTATTCTCCGAATTTATCATTTAAAACATCGCTATAGCTTTGGTCTTTTCCAAAAACAAAAGTTTTTGAAAGAACAGCCCAAGGCTGTCTAAATCTTTCAAAAGAAGTTCTAGCACTTAGCGAATAAGCAGCAGCTATAGCCACGTCTTTGGTGTCTATATTTAACGAACTAATAGGTAAACCTAAAGAATCTGAAGTTTGTCCAGCCTCTTTGTTTCTTATGAAACCTGTGTTTAAAAAATTTCTATAAACTTCATTTCCATTATTGTTAGGATATATTTGATTTCCCTGTACACCACCAATTCTACATTCAGCTCCCTCTACATCTGTAGCTGTGATCCATTCTTCAGCAGGACTAGCTCTATATTGAAAATAACCAAACCAAGCTACGCCATATTGTATCTCTAAAGTTGGAAAATCAACAGGAATTTGACTACCTGTTTCGGGCTGCACATAAGCGAAATTAGCATATCTAAAATTAACAGTAAGGTAAGCAGTTCCTTTGGTTAAAGTAGAATCATTTACGTTTTTAGATTTGTAATTATTATTACCAAAAGTATATGGACGACTTTCGGAATCCAAACTATTTGGACTATTTTCAGATTTAGAAATACTACCGGAAGTTGGATTTAATACAAAATAATTAGACGGTATTTCAGTTCCATCAATAGGAGCCTTACTGTTTGGTTGCTGCGCATTTTCTTCGCTATTTAAACCAGGAATTGTTGATTCTATTAAACTTGCATTTGCAAAATCACCCCAATAAACTCCAGTTGATTGAATTCCATTTGCTATTCGTTTTTCTAGAGATGATCCAAAGTCAACGTCAATTTGATCTGCTCCAAATATAGCTTTTAAAGCATAAGATTTAGATTTAGATCCAGGAATTCCAGAACCTTCGTTACCACCCGCATCTTTTATGGTTAATGTAAAATCGTAACCTCCAGAAACATTTCCAGTTTTCTCATATAACTTACCATCTTGATCTATAGTTAAAGAAGATAAAGTAGAACTAATTGACCACACTAAACCTATTTGGTTATCGTTGTCAACTATAGCTCCATTTTTACCTGTAAAACTAGCTATAGGAATTTCAAAATCTGTTCTATCTTGTACAGAAACATTGTTTGGGTTGTTAACTAAAGGTTCTGAATTTAATAAATATAAAGATTGTGTAGTGGTTGTTTCCCCTGAAATTTCACCCGCTTGAGTTTCTCCTGATACTCTAAATGTAAAGTTGTATTTATTGTCATTTAAAGTAGGAACAAAAACTTGAGGGTTTTTTATTGTAATATTATATTGATCAAAACCACCCGCATTTGTTTTTACAAGCAACGGCGAATTAAAAAGATTATCTTTAATGTCTGTATTACTATTTCCTCTAGTTACAGAAAGCAATTCCATGGTGCTAGTAGATAACGCTTGAGGACCAAGTGCATTTTGAAAAGTAGGTATAAACGGAATTGCAGTTAAATTAGAGCCAGCGCCACTACTTTCAAACCAATTAGAAGTAAAGTTTTGAAAGCCATTAACTGTAGTGTCTTCACCTGCTATGGCATTTAAATCGCTTATTAAACCAGAGCTCGATGTTTCCCAGAAAATATCTAAAAGAGACTCTACAGGTGACGTTTCGAATACACCTAATAATATTTTATATGTAGATGCAAGAACGGCGGCTTGTAACGAACCTATTGGCAGCGGAAGAGTTGATGTAGCTGGAGGAATTGGAAACTTTACGTTACCTTGAGATATTCTAGCTATGTATGGATTTGTTTCTGTTTGATATACTGTAGCCGAATTTGACGAAGTAGCTGGAGCTATAGCTTCAAATAGATTATTTTGTTCAGATATAGTGACAACAGTTTGAGAATTGATTTGAGGATAATAAGGTGTTGTAACCGTTGGGGTTGCTGATCTGTTAGGCGTAACTCTACCAAATAATTCAACCTCACTTCCATATTGTTTTTGCTCTGGTCCTACTTCTGTTAAGTTTCTAGGAACTTTATTTATATTATCACCTATAAGGGTTATATGTGCTATAGTTCCCTGCGGATCAGGTGGAGTGCCAACAACAGGTGGATCAGCCTGAACTATATTAGGATAACCATCTAATATACCGGGCAAATAAACATTATAGTATTCTTGTTCAGTTTGTTTTACAACAATTTTATAAGAATACCAACCTAAAGGATTGTATGTTGAACTATTGACATCACTGTTGTAAAGACCAGGCCATCCAAAAACGTCAGAAGTTGCGCTTATTGGATTATTTATTAATACTTTTAAAGAATCTCCAGGCTTTGAGTTAACTGTATTTTGTCCAGTTCCAGGGTCTGGATTATACTCATGATAATATGTTGAACCTCCATATATATTACCTTCACTATCGGGTCTAGATGTAATGCTTACGGGAGATAATATTGTTGTTGATTGTCTTCCGTATCTATCAGACAAAACAAACCCTACTTGATAGTTTCTATTTTGTTTCACCGTGTGCTCAGGATACTCTACTATACTTGTTGTCCAACTAGATTTAGAAGCTGTTGGATCTGTACTAAAAGCAAACTTAGGCGTAACAGCAACGTCATAATCTATAAAAGAAGGTGGAGTGTGTTTGTCTTGAAAATTACTATATACAATTCTATTACTAATAACTTCTTGACCTAAAGCCTTTACAGGAACTTTATCGTAAACTCTTATTATTTCGCTTTCTGGTAAAGTTTTGTATGGTTTTCTTGATTGATAGTCATATAAATAAGAAAAATCAGTAGATTTAGAAAAATCACTAGATCTTATTGATTCTAAAACTTTTACGTTTAAAGAATCAGACTCTTTGTACAGAATATCAATTTCTAATACCGCTAATTTAGCCGTTAGTTCAGAACCTATATAAGGTAAAGGTATCACTAACCCAACGCTATTAACTTTGTTCTCCATAAAACGAACAATAGTACTTCTGTATGTGTTATCTTCATCACCAGATAAAAAATAACCATCTTGTTTTGGTATAAAAGCCTCTTGTGTAAACGGCGCCATTATAGAGTATTCTCCATCTAAGAATTTAAATCTATAACTAAAAGATACAAATTTATCTTCTAAAAAATCAGGATCTCCAGGCCATGCTGAATTGTAATATGGATTAGCGGTTCCGTCTGGAAGATTTTGAGAAACAACATCTTTAAGTGTCGTGTTTGCAGTTCCTGAGTTTTCAGCTATATAAAGATCTATAGCTTGATAAGGATTATATTTAGCTACAGATATTAAATCTTCTTTATCGTAGTAAGAAGAACTACCTAAAGCATCTGTTATGTTTATTACTCTTGGCTGGTTTCTATTGTCTGTCCAAAAAAGTAAATCTTCTAATACGTTTATACCGTAAATTGGACTTTGTTGGCTAAAATTTAAAAAAGAACCCTGTACTAATAACGTAGGAGTATTATCGTCACTATTATATGAATATATAAAATTACGTGCAGTTGAAGAATAAGAACTCACTGCATTAGTTGTTAAAAATATGTATATATTAGAAGAGTTTGTGTCAGATAGTAAGCCTATAGACTTTAAAACACCTCCACTTCCTGGAGCTATAATGTTAAAATCAACAGCTAATAAATTTCCAACGGCATTTTCTAAAGCACCTACGTCTTCGCCTTCTGATTTACTAACTTGTATATTTTGTCCGTCTCTATATTCACCAGATGGCAGTAATCTACTATCCAGGTCTTTATTCATTTTAGACTTTATAAAAGCATTTTTAACTTCAGCCATTCAATTTAGTATTTAATCCATTTAGATTTACCTCGAGCAATCTGAACAAACTCATTTAATTTTATATTTGATAATCTAATCTTAGCGTTTCTAAGTTTAGCACTTTTTTCACGTCTTAATCTCTGTATAACATACTCAGGCTGATTAACTCTAGTGGCTAAAATAGCATGACTAATATGAGCATATAAAGCTTCTTCGGCTAGTTTAGGTATTTTCATATCAGCATCATAGCCTAAACCATCTGATATATATTCTAAAATTATAAGCTTATTAGCAAGATCGCTAGAAAAAGACATTTTACCATTTCTATCGTTTATAGTAAACCACCCGTTAACTTGAGCCGTTTCAGGCTGTAAACCATATCTTTGACCAAAGTAATTATCTCCGTACATACCACCGTAACCTAAGCCATCTGATAATAACATGCCTGTTAAATTGCTCTGAGCTGCATTGATCTGTTCTAGGTTATTAGTAGCCCATCTTTCTTCAGTTATAGACGTAGTATCTATGTTATTGCCTACATTATCTTGTATTGGAATACCTTGATTGTCTTGACCGGGTATTTCATATGGATTTGAAGTTAAAGTTGTAGGATATATAATATGTTTTATTCCTTGACCATCAATCCAAGACACATTTACGTAATTAACGTAGTCTTGAGGAAGAGGTACGCTAAGATTAGCAGGAATATTTAATTCTTGAGAGCGTATACTTTTTAATGTATCATAACTGAATTCTTGTAATCCTCTTTTAGCAAAGAATATTACGTCAGTAGTCTTAACGCTAGGTATTAATTTTCCCGCGCCAACATAACCAACCATAAAGTTTGTTATAACATCTTCTAGAGTAGTGTAAGAATAACCTCCATAATTATTTTCAACAACATCACCAAAAGCATCTCTGTCTCCGTATTCACCACCGTATTGGCTAAGAAGTTGAACAACAAACCAATCATTTCCTGTTACAGCGCCTGTTATTGTTATTTCATTATTTAAAACTGTGTACGCAGATGTATATTCTGAAAAAGATCCAGGAGCTCCATCATCACTTTTGTATAATCTAAAGTTATTTAAATTATAACCAGCAGTAGTTGGATCGAAATTGCCAAAAACTAAATCAGTATCAAACGTAGTCGCTAGCTTAGAATTAGCTATAGGAGCTTGAAACGTTTGAGAACCAGCATAATACTGTGCATTAGTTTCGGTTATTAAACCGTTATTAGGTGTAGCCATTTGTTAACTTTTTTTATTTACTTCATCAGCTTGAACCTGTGCTGCAGCTGCTTGAACTATTTGAGGATCTCTTATTACTATTCCAGCGTATAACAAAACTTTTAATATAACTTCACTTTGCTCTGATTCGTGTAATTCAAAATCTACAGAATTTGCAGCAACATTCTGGTATTGACCTAGTCCACCAACATCAAATGCCCAGACTATGTTATTGGGTTTTCTTATGTAGTCAACTTTTATTCTATCAACTATGCTTGTAGGTTTTACAAATAATTTTTGATTTTCATAAAGATAAGCTGGATTTATAGTGCTAGGTTTTGTAAGTTTAGATTGATTAGCATAATAGAACTCATGCCTGTCAAGTCTTTGAACAATTTTTTCATCATTATAAAGTACGTTTCCTAATCTATAAAAATCAACAAAACTTCCATAAGCATCAAGCCCTGGTAGTACAAAATATGATAGGCCACCAACAGTAGTATATGTTGCGTCGCCGAATGTTTTAAAAATAGCTAATTTTTCATCAATATTTTCTTGCCTATCTGCATAGTCTGTATCTGCTTGAGGTACACGTAACTGCTGATTAAGATCATCAAAGTATTTTTCAAATACTTCTAACTGTACTTGTGTTGCTACCGAATTAAATTCAGTCGGGGTCATATAACCACGCTGCTCTTTGTTTAGTATCAATAAAACAGTTTGATATACTGTGTTTACGTTTATAGCCATTTGTTATTATTATTAAAATAAAGGAGGCTCGCGCCTCCCTTATAATATTACATGTTAAGAGAACTTTTTCTCTATAGACTGGAATACTTGTATACCTTCGTCTGTTTTGAAGAAAGATGCCATAGCTGAGTATGGATTTTCATCAAAAGGTATTGTCATTAATTTACGTCCATTAGATGCCCAAGTAAATGTTCTTTGATCGTCAGCAAGTTTTATAATATTTGCTTCAGTTGCTCTAATGGCAAAATTTCTAAGTTGAACATTATCATCGTTAGCTAGATCTAAGAACAGTTTAGGATTATACTTAGCAAATAAGAATAAGTCTCTTTTAAGTTCCTTAGAACTCATGTCTGACACTTTAGATCCTAACTCTACACGCAGTATTGCTTCACATTGATCAATGTCAATGTTTTTAGCAACGTTTAAAGCCTCTAACTCCATCTCTAATTCAAATAAATCATCTTTAGCATCTTCTTGAATATCTTGCTCTGTATACAGTATACTTAAAAGCGGGTGATATAAAGATAATATTTTTTGAAGTGCTTGATTTTCTTTAGTAACTAATAAACTTCCTTCTTTAAATCTAATATGGCCAAGCGTAGCTTCGCCAGCTTGTTCATCTTTAAATGGAGAGTTTTGATTAGTTGCATATCTAACTTCTCTTTGTTCGTTTTTTTCAGCGTCATACCACAATAGTGGATGCCTTGCTGTATGTTTTGAAGGTATTTTTAATGTTAAAGGATTATGAGGTCCTTTTAAAAAATACGTTCTGTCTTTTATTTCCCAAGACGAATCTTGAATTGTTTGTTTTTTAGCCATAATATAATATAATTTGATATTTAATAAGAGTAGAAGTTACCCTCGTCAGTTCAACGAGGGTAAATCTACTAGAGTAATTACACTCCTTTGAATAATACAAAGTTGTTAGCAGCTTGCACTACTAAACATCTTTCAGATAAGAAGTTAACTTCCATTGCATCAAGAGTACTTGTGAAAGCACCACCTGCTGATCCAGTTAACCAAGACTTCATACGACGATCTTCTGTTTGAGAAGCTCTGTATCGCACGTGTAAGAATGGTCTACGGATGTTAGTTCCTAAAATTTGATCGTATACTGTAGAAGTTCCAGCTGGCACTAAGATACCTTCGATAGAAGATGGTCCCGTTTGCGCGCCACGAGTAGAAGCATCATTTAAGTATTTCCAGTCAGTTTTATAGAAGTCATAAGATCCTCTGCGGAAACCACTAAATCCAAGATTTAATGCCATTTCTTCAGAATTTTCAAATAATCCATAAGCAGTACCACCTTGAGATCCTTGAGATACAGCACTTAGCATGTTATCAAATTCTAGTGAAGTTGAACGCTGTAAAAACAACATGTTTTCTTCAATAGCTCCTTGAGTATCTAAGTTTTTCAAAATCTCATCAAAGTCATCAATTCCGCTTGCGCCACTAAATCCAACTTCAACATTACCTCTAGACTGTACAGCAGCAAATAAACCTTGAGTACCTTTAAACGTAGCTGCTAAAGCTGCTGATCCTGCCGCTGCAAGCTCACCTTCAATAACACTCATTTCTAAGTAATCTTCAAAACGTAAACGAGTTTCAGATTCAGCTTTTAAATACCATAAGTATCCAGAAGTACCATCTTCAGTAGCAACTTCTACCCAACCGATCTGAGCCATGTCAGAACCATTGATAGTATAAGTATTACGAATGATGATAGGTGAATTAGAAAACTGAGTAAATGAAGGATCAATACTGATGTTAGTAGTTCCAACAGCTGGATTAACACCACCTGCTACAGAATTAGTTGTTTGAGATCCTTTATTAAATTCAGAACCGTATACAAAAATCTTAACGATAGCACCTAAACCAGCTGTGTTTGCAGCAGTATAAGGAGCAACTGTTAATTGACCAGCAGTAGCGGCTCCAGGAGCAGCTAAGCTACTAGCTGTAACGATACATTTTAATTCTTGACCAGCTCCATCCATAGCAACTATAGTTTGCCCTGGAGATACTACGTTAGTAATAGCCGGAAGACCAGCTGCAGCTACACGAACAGGAATAACAAGTACGTTAGCGCCTGCATTACCTACATTATCATAAGAGATATGTAGTCTGTTTTGTTCTGACCAAATAACTTGATCTGATGTCATTGGCATTTCAGCTCCAACCATACGTAAGAATCCAGAAAGAGTTCTATTTCCGTAACGTTCTACTTCTTGTTCGTAGATCTCAGGTAGATACTGTTGTGCGAAATCATTGGCGTTAGCGCCGCCTGTGTTAAATGCTAAATAGTTTGTCGCTAACAGTTGTTGTTGTTGCGATGGTACTATCGAACCGAATTGTGGACTTAAAGCCATAATAGTTTAATTTTAATTGTTAAATTTTCTTGTTTTAATCTTAAGCTTTGAAGAATCAAGACCGCTAATTGCTTTCACTTTCAATCCATTAACAAATACATTACCATCTTGCGTTTTGCGAGGCTCTGTACTTATGTTTTTAGATTTAGCTAGTTGACTTTTAATCGCGTCAGTTTTACCTTGTTCATAAAAGTGCTGCGCTATAGTGTCAGCGTTTCGCGCTGCGTATAAAGCTTTGTGATAACCTTTCGTATCAACAACTTCTCCCTTGTCATTTAAGAACGTCTTAATGAATGTAGAAATGTCTTTTTGACTATCTCCAACCTTAACTGGATCCTTGATACCATATCTAAACTTTTTCTCTCCAACTTTAAAATCAAAACCTTTGAAATTGCTGTTAAGAAGTTCGTCTGTTTGGCCGTGGAACTTGTTTTGGTTAACTTTACTGAGCTCTTGCTCTTCGTTGTATCGGTTGAAAAAATCTGTAGCTTTTTGCTGCTCTTGATTTACTCCAGGTCTCAACTTGATCTCTGCATAGTATTCATCTTTAAGCGAACTCAAATAGCTTTTAGCTTTTGCAACTTCTTCTTTATATGCGAGTTTCTTTTTACGGATATCTCGCGCTTCATCTAAATCCTCATCAAAATTAAAATTATCTTCAATTACAAAGTCAATTTCTTCTGAATCTAAATGTGGTTTAGCTTGTTTATAGTATTCTTTTAATAATGCCTCTCCATCTACATTACTGTAGTCTGCGTTTAATCTTGCATAGTCATCTATAGTACCACCTGTCTCTTTCATGAAAGAAACTAATTTTTCTAGATTTTCTGGAACATCTTGTGTTTCAGCTTGCGGTAATACTTCTTTTTGTTCCTGTGAGGTAGTGGCGTTTTCAGTGCCTCCAACCATTGTGATCTCTTCAGAACTATTGTCTTCATCTTCTATTAATTCTAAAGGTGATTCTACTTCTTCATTTTTGATTTCAATCTTAGTAATCTCGCCGGACTGCTGTACTTGTTCTCCCACTTTAGGTATATCTCCGGTTTGTTTATCATCAACCACTGCTTCTGTTTCTCCGATCGGAATGGCATCTTCTGTTGGTTTTTTAGTTAAATCTACTTTGGTGATTTCTGGAATAGTATCCATGTCTTTGTACTTAGGCATGTGATGCTTAACTTTAAATTCACCTTCTTGTTTTACTTGTTCTGACATAATATAATATAATAAAATTAATAATTCACTATCTTGGCGTAAACTGCTCTAGTCCAAATCCATCTAGATTATCATTACCTGCTGATTCAAAATTCTTAGGTAATAAATCGTTTTGTCTTTGATCTATCAGTTCGCTTTGTTGTGTACCTTGCATTTGTAGTCTTTGATCTTTTCGATCTTCTATTTGTGCTTCTTTTTGTGTATCCGCTTTGGCTCTCATTTCAGCTAACTTAATTTGATACGAAAACTCTTCAGCCATTAAACCTCTTTTTATTTGAGCTTCTTGCTCCATTCGTTCGATTTCAAATTGGGATTTTGCTTGTTCTATTTGAACTGTTGTTTGAGCTAAAGCTTGTTGCTTCTGTACCTCTGCAGCTGCTGCTTTTTCTGCAGACTCACTATTAGCTTGAGCTTGCGCTTGAATGTTTTCCATTTGAGCAGCTCTTTCAGCAGCTTCATTTTCAGCTTGTCTAAACTTAAGCAATGTATTAGCTAGCTTTATATTCTGTATATTTCTTATATCTATAGCGTCAGCTAGTTTTATACTTCCAGCTTGTAGTGCTATTTGTATACTTTTTTCTAATTGAGCTTTATCTTCTTCATCTGGCTCTAAATCTAAAAATATTCCAAAGTCATGTAAAGACAATGAGTCTATTTCTTGAAGAGTAGCGACATTGAAAGCATTTATACTGTTTAATAAAGAAGCTTTAGTTAAAGGAAACTGAAGCATATCACTAACTCTTAAACTAACGTTTTCACAAGAGCGTATAGTTAGATACATTAAAGACTGTAATATATGTCTTGTAGCTGTATTAGAATTAGCTGCTGCTAGTTTTTGCAAACCAACTAGTGCGTTTTTATCTGGAGAGCTACCGTCTCTAGCTTCATTAAGCCCGGTTACATCGCGTATCATTTGTAAGTAATATTGATACGTTTGTATCATGGCTTGTATCTTAGATATACCTGAAGAACTTTGAAGTTCTTGAATAGGTATTTTACCTCTATTCATTTCGCCATCTTGAGTGAGCGATCTACCTACTATTGTACCTGTTTGGAAGTACATGTTTAATGCTTCTGCTGCGTTATAGTTTGTTCCGTTACCTAAATCAACTTCAGCTAAACCATCAACGTCTACATATACTCCATCTGGAACTAGTCTAGCTAGCACTTGCTGTAGTTTAAGATGCGTTAATTGAATCATATCAGCAAAACCAGTTGTTCTACTTACTATAGACTCTATACGTCCTTGATACATTCTAGGAGCAGATATAACATAATTCATGTTAACCTTTGTAGTATCGCCGTAAGGTCGTGTCATGTTTTCAGACAATTCCCATTTAAGTATACTATCACCCATACCTAGTATTTTTGCTCCTGTGTATAAAACCTCTATAGATCTTGAAGCTCTTTCAAAGTTATCACTAGGTGGTGGATTAAAAGTATCTTGCTTTTCTAAGATTTTTTCTAGTCCTTGCTCTGTTTGTTTTATTTTAAATACTTGATCTTGATATGTCTTGTATTCAAAGAATAATACTTGATGTTGATTAACATCACTATTAACCTGCCAATCGCTTTGAGCATAGTTTTGGCGGCCTGGATATTTCTGTATTCTTTCTAGCTCTTCATCTGTTAAGTCTGGAAACAATTTTTTTATTTCTGGAAGAGTTATACTCTTTATTTCTCCAACATAGTATATGTCTTCAAAATTAGGATCATCTGTAGCTGAATAAACTAGATTAGCTGGATTCACATAGTCTATAGTAATTCCTTCAGCTAAATTAAAACTAGTCTTAACAGCTGATATACCTAAAACTGTTAAATCATAAGCTAATCTTTTTTTAGTTTCGTCAAATTTATTTGAATCAAGAACATTGTTTATAACTTCTTCTTCAGCTATCTCAATGCTCTGCTTATAATTTAGTTGCATGTATAGATCTAACTCATCTTGGTCTTTAGGAAGATTATCGGGATCTGTTGAGGCAAAGAAATTTTGACCTGTTGCTTGAGATAGTTTTTCTATCGCTGCTTTGTTTTTAATGTCACGCATGGCATTAGAAGCAAAATCAGTACGTTGTTTTAACGCAAATGGATCAGAGGCAAATGAATTTAATTCATATCCCTTTTCAGTCATACCATTAACTACGATATCTACAAACTTAGATAGCACAGGTATTGGTTTCCAGTCTAAATTTAAATAAGACAAATCACCATTATTTGACAATTCGTCCTTATATTTCTGCACAGGTTGTTCACCTCTAGCGTATAATCTTAGTCTATTAAAGTTCTGGAAATTATAGGAAAACCTATTCTGTCCACTGTTATTTCTAAACCACTCTTGTTCAATAGCGTTTCCAACAGCTAAACCATATTCAAATGATTTCTTTTCTTCTTCAGGTACCACCTGATCTGGAAAGATGCTATTATTATTAGTATAGACCATTTATTATATTATTTTTGAATTTTCACCTGTATTATTATATTTTCTAAAACCTAAAGACACTTTTGATATAACTCTTTGTGCTACAGGCGTATATCTATTTTTATTGCAAGCCATTATAGCTAAACCTGAGCTTATAGAAGCATCATGTTTTGTTCTGTTGTTTATATTGAACTTTTCCCAGTCTTCTAATGTTCTTTGAAAATACATGTTACCATAACCTTGATCTTGTACGCCTATATGGTGTTCTATATAATCTTCTATTGCAGCAGCGTGAGCTTGTTTTATATCCTCACTTGAGTTAGGTATTCCACCTATTTCTCTTTCGGTAACAGATAATTTATGCATGACCTTGTCTGGTCTATTCATAGAGTAACCTCTGTAACCTCTTCTTTTTATATAATACAAAAGTCTAGGTTTATTATTCTCTGCTAATATTGGCATACCATAAAAAACCAAAGCCATTAAAACGTCTTCAAAAAACATTTCAGCAGTTTGTGGTCTAGCTATGTATTCTAAAAAGAATAAATTAGGAGGAACGTCTTCCATTGAAAACTTAGTTAAACCATGTAAAGCACCGTTGGATCCTCTACCATCTACCGTTCCTGATATGTCATAACTATCACAGCCAAATGCGCCACAATGATCATTACCTGGATATTTTGTATTGTTTTTTAATATATACTTATTCTGCAAATTACTTGGAGGAACCCAACTAACGAAAAATCTACCATTTTTACTTGGTAAAAACATCACCCTAGTATCTTTAATCCCACCTTCCCATTGAAAATTACCCTGCGTAACAACATTAGTGTTACGAAGATCTTCATTATAGTCTATTTGCTCGTATATTTTAGTTAAATTAAACAAAGCTTGCTTAGCTTCATCTCTAAAAGCATGCTTAGTTGTTCTTGGAAATTGTCTATAGTATTCATTTAAACCGTCTTGATCTGTTTTCAAACCATCAACTTCATTCTCCCAATGCGATATAACACCTATATCTATGTCTTCTCCATCAATACCTTTAATTGGTTTTTTCGGAGTGTCGAATACAGGAAATCCATGAGTATCAATGTATCCTTCGTAGTTCCATTCCATAGGTATGAACAAACTATATAGTCCTGAACTAGTCTGTCCATTGCGGTTTCTTTCGGTGACGTCCGAAGCTTCGTATAGTTTCTTAAAATTTGCTCCACCTTTATCTAATGCGTTTGAGGTAGAACCCATCATACATTTTCCTACTATTTTTCTACCTAATCTTAAAGTTGTTTTCGTGACCCTCCAGTTGTTGAGGATGTTGTCCGGTCTCTCCCATTTACCCGATTCATCGTGGACGAGGAGCTTGAGTTTCTCTCCGTCGTACGAGTTGTCACCGGTATTCTTCCAGTCGATCGTGGTGTCGAGACCGTCTTGTATCTCCTCGCTGGCCTCTTTAATCGAGTTTCTCGTGAGCCGCTTAGACGGTACTTTGTAGGATAACTCCGTCTTTGGTCTTTCCATACCGTCTTGTACGGGCTTGAAAAAGAACGGGTAGTTAAGTGATATGGGTACAACCTTGTCTGTAAACATCTTCTTAGCATCAGCTCCCGATTTAGAGAGTATCCCAAACCTAGCATCTCTTGATATTGTAGCGAGGTTAACAGTGTCTGCGGATGCCATGAATGAGAATCCAGAACGCCTGTTCTTAAGATAGCACATTCCGTAACTACGGTTGTCTGCCTTGCAAGCCTCCCAGAATATATAGAATAATCTGTTTGACTCCCTAAAGTCTGCTGACCCCACATCAATTTTAGTCCACTGCAAGTACATGTACTGAGTACCAGTAATATAAGTAGGAATACCTTTGTTGTAGTACCAATAACCTTCTTCACGTTTGATAAATTCTTGGTTAATATAGTCATACCATTTATCTTTAAACCCTTGCGGGTATTGATTCCAGTCAAAGACTGTTTGTATTTTTTTTAATTCTTCAGGTAGCTTTTTAACTTCCCAGAATTGCTCGTTAGTTTTTTTAGATCTTTTATATACTTTTTCAGCTAAAGGTAATGCTATTTTTAGATTTTGAATCTCGTATATTTCACCTATCTTACCTGTCTTGCTTATAACAACAACATCATGCTCTTTGTTATATCCGTAATCCCATTGGTTGTAACGGTTTTTTCTTTTTACAATATGAGGTTTTATGTGGTTATCAACTACACTATATAGATTTTGAATATAAATCATTTTGATCTACCTTCTGCAAATCCTTTAAAAGCTTCTACTTTTGCTTCTAATGGTTTGTCATTTAAAATATTTTCTTCAGCTTCTATCCTAGCTAATATTTCAAAAGCATCAAATATAGCTAACTTTTTAGTAGCGGCAGCATTTTTAAGTCTATCAGCCGAGATATCATCTTCTGAGTCTACGATCTTTTCTTTTGCTACCTTTATAAGTTCTTCAACTGCTATTTGCCCAGCTTGGATTATATTCAGTTTCGTTTCCTTTATTTTCATACTTAATTAGAATATCATTTGATTGCATACAATAAAGTACCTCACCGTCAATTAAAAACTCAAACTCTCTGTTCTTTTTAAATCCGACTAAATCTCCATTGCTGATTTTAAGAGCTTCTAAGGTGCTATTACTATATTTAACTATACCAATGCACTTTTTAAGCTTACTTAAGTTAGAAGTGTCCTTATCAACCACAGGCTTAATAAAGCAGTAGTTGTCTAGGGTTTCCCAAGAGCTTTTGCTCTTTTTCATATAAACCTGATCGATAGAAGCAAAGCACATATCATCTTTAAAGAATTTAGTGCTATTAACTGACTTACCTTTCACGTTGTAGTATCTTCTAAATAGATTGTGATGAACAATAACTCTATCACCTTTACTTAACTTAGTTTTATAAGCTAAAGGCGTAGCTATTATTTCTGCTTCTCTATTTACAAACTTATGGTCAGAGATACTAGAATTAACTATTAGTTTTTTATCACCAATAGTTAACTCGTTATTATATCTTTCACCTATAGGTTTTACTATGAATTGGTGAATACTATTCATTAATATTCTAAATCGTATTCAATTGATACTGCCATGTTTTTATTAAACTTCTTCCAAGGCAAAATCTCATCACTCTTTTTTATATGTATATTATACGATTGCTCGTCTTCTTCAAAAAGAATATGAGATATCGTATGGCCTCCATATACAGACTGACCAACCGCGTAGTGCATAGCATCATTTTTATAATCAGAACCAATGCTGATTTTTCTTATGATATTGTCCACTATTCCTCTTTTTCAATTTCAGTATATGTTCCGTCTTCTATATTTATATTGATGGCTCCGTAAATATCTTCTAATTCTTTTTTATACTTTTCAATGTCATCTACAATTCCAGCATACTCATGCAGTAAGCTATGCTTTTGAGTTTCTAAAAAGCCAATATTAGTTAAAGATTTGTTTAAATCTTTTTGATGCTTTGTGATTACTTCTAATTGCTCACTTGTAATTTTTGATACTTCTTTACTTTCTACTTTTTTCATTTGATTTAATTTAATTGATTATTATTATTATTATTATTATCTAAGAGCTAGTAATCCTGATGTTGCACTTCCAGCTGCCGCAAGATTAACGTTAGAACATAGTACGCTTAAAAAAGTTCCAGCTGCTACACCTACAAATTTTACTTCAGTAGAATCACTTGCTAATGTTAGAGTTACGTCACATGCGGTTCCAGCGTATAGAGATACCGGATGTTGAGTAAAATCCGTGCTTGGTAATTCTAAATTAGCCGCCGCTGGAGTGTATGTTATTGCTCCTGTTATAGCTGGATTTTGAACTCCAAAACCCTGTATTAAAGCGGTTGAACTAAATGTAATAGTTTTACCTGATGCAGAATTAGGTCCTTTAGTAATTACTGTTATACTGGCTACTGTGCCATCAGCAGCTGAGGTTACTTGATATAAAGCACCTGCAGTTGTTCCTAGCGTGCTTTTAGTTGCTGAACCGGTAAATGTTCCACCGTCGGCATAAACAACAGCTGTTGAACTTGCGGGTAAATTAGCTACAGTGCTAACTAAAGCAGCGTTTGCTAACACTACGGTTTCAGCTTTTAGCGTAGAAACTAAAAGAAGATCAATAGCACTTGTAGTGAAATCACTTTGATTTTTTTGATACATAATTTTTTATTTTACTTTGTCTTTTATTTTTTCGTATGTTCTAAGACCTCCTAATCCTAGCATACCTAGAAGTACGGTCATTAAATGTTCCATTTGTAATGGTGGTGGAGCGTCAGTTGTATTAGTTATCCATATAAAGAGATCTCTAATAACGAAGTTGTAAGCTAATGCAAACCCACATATCCAACCTATAAACGGTCGCCATCCGGCAACGAATAAGGTTCTATGTGAAGCTTCAGCTAGATTTATTTTGGTTTGAAGTTCTATTAATTTTTCGGGATCTAATTCTTTCCCTTTAATTGCTTCTCTTATTTCCCAAGCTAAACCTCCAGCTACAGACTTCCTACCTTCACCTCCTTTTAAAAGACCGAGTAGTACTTTCCACATTATTTTTTAGTTTTATTATACGCTTCTTTTTCCCAAGGAAGATTTTTAGCACCTTCTTTCATTGAAGCTCTTGAGTATTTTTTACCTTTCCATATAACGTTGTCATCATCATAGTCTAAATCGCCTCGTTTCATTTGGTCGATATGAACCATTTCGTGATCTATAACTTCGTCTATCTGTTCAGGATCTTTTATTTTGTTATTTAAAGTAATGCTTCCATTATTGTTAGCTTTACCTAATACACCATCTTCCATATCTACATTGTAAATAGGAGTGTTATCAGTACTGTAAGGCGCACCTTTCATTATAAAGCTCATAAATTATTGTTTATAAGGAAAAACTTTATTTAAAGTTTCTTTTCTTTGTTGACAACCACAGGGAATATTTAATCCCTGTGATACTTTGTCAACGAAGGTTTTGATTCCAGTTGCTTCTGTAAATTTCTCTACGCTATCACCGAAACCTTTTGATTTGCTCATTATGCAAAAGTAGCTGTTCCCCAGAACATTTGAGCTCCATTTGGAAGTGCTACTGTAGCAGCTGCTTGGTCATTACCTAAAGAACAAGTAGTTACTACGCCACCTGGATTTGCTGTCATAGCTGAATATACTGCGTCTTCTAAAGGATTTCTTTGTCCGTCTACAAATGCTGGAGCTACTAAAGCAGATTGACTAGTTGAAGGTTGAAGAGTTAAAGATGTGTAACCAGCGATAGTGTTTCTACCAGTAAGTCCAATAATTACACTAGATTGAGCTCCTGCTGCTCCTGCTCCAGCAACTGTTGTGATGTCTTCTACGTTTATCAAGAGCGGTGAAATCGGGGCAGCTGGTTGAGTAGCGCCTGTAAGCGTAATGTTAAATTTGATGAATTTTGCCATTGTGTTTGTTGTTTGTTGTTTGTTGTTTGTTGTTTGTTGTTTGTTGGCTAGGTTTTAGACAGTCCTAATCTGTTTTTATTCGTAATCTTTTTTAGACTTACTGTCATCACCTTTTTTACCACCATACATAGCAGCGGGTGATTCTTTTTTCCCATACATAGATAATGGAGATGAATTAGAATGCTTAGACATAAATGAACCTCCGCTAGCGTGTGAAGCTATAGGATTGTCACTCATTAAGTTTTTCTTTTCTTGAGATGAAGATTCTTGTCCGTAACCTTTGTTTAGGTTTTTTACTGGAGTTTTGTCTTTATACATAATTTTATTTTTTAGTTGGTTTATTTATATTGATTTGTAGCTCCTTTGTCTCCTTTTACGTATGCTCTGTTTTTTATTCTACTTGCTTTTTTCTCAAGTCTATTAGTAGCAACCAATTTACCTTGAGATTTTTTAAGATCAGCTTTTCTTTCTGCTTTACCTAGTCTTTTTTCTCTTCTATTTTGTCCTAAAGTAGTATAAGATGAAGTTGAATTAGATTCAGTTGACGCTGATGCTGTTCTAGCACTTGTCATTGGATTTGATCTACCGCTACCGCCAGTAAGTCCAAGTCCACCAGTAGAAGCTTCAGAAACGCCATAAGATCCCTTAAGAGAAGCTGGTTTATCTCCAATCGTAATCATTCCAAAAGCTTGTGGTTTCTTGGTTTCCGCATTAGCATTCACTTTGTTACCACTACCCATTCCTGTACTTATTTTAGGTACTGAAGTTAGGGTTTCTGGTTCTAAATTAACACGGCTTGTAGAGCGACCTGGGGGCGTCGTGTGGATTCCTCCATGGAGTTCTGCAGGAGAATCAGATATAGCTTTTTGTAGATGTTGAGGTAATTGATCTTGATCACCTACTAAAGCTTTTTCAAAAGGTGAATCTTTTTTATAATCTTTATCAGCATCATGCAATTGTTTTTTAGCATCATAGATTAGTTCACGATCGTGAATCATTTCTTCTTTTCTTGAGTGTCTTGCATTTCCGGTATATTGACCGAAGTGTCCTTTTTCCATTGTTTTAGTATTTATGTTTGTTTAGCATTTCCATCTTCTTCTAGCGGCTTTACCTCTTTCTCCGGTCCAACCTTTTGATCTAGCACAGAAAGATTTACGACGTTTAGCGTCTTTGCTCCCTGGTTTTACATCTCCAGTAACAGCAGTTTTTAACTTACTACCTGGATTTTGTGCTTTATATTTTTTAACTCCTTTGCTAGTCATGCCAGCGCCCTCTTCAGTTGTTCTGAAGTTTCTACCTTTCCCTTTAGTAGTTTTTCTTACTTTAGCTAAAGGCGAGTTATATTGTATATAAGCCATATTATGATTATTACTTCTTTTCTTTAAGTTTTACCCATTTAGCTATTGTATACCCTATACTTATAAGTAATAAAATAACCTTTAGACCTACTTCTATGTGTGTCATACTCAATCCCAACGCTATAGCATTAGTTCCTAATACTTTAAAATCCAAATGATTCATTTTTTTAGTTCATTCCTAATCCAGCATCACCTTTAGCGATCTGAGTTATTGGTCCAGCTTTGTACATTGTAGGGGCTTTTAAAACCTGCATACCTGTAATACCAGAGCTAGATCCAGATCCATGTAAACGACCTGTTTGGTCTAACGGTCCGTCCCATATTGCTGATTCACCTACTACTCCACTAGAACCTTTGTCTGCTTTTTGATGTGCTTTGTCGTTGTGCATAATTTTATTTTTTTGTTTTTATTGATTTTAACATTTTATCAATCTTAACTGCTTGTCCTTTATGTAGTGCAGAAGCTTTTTTTAATTCAGCTGATATTTGTTTTAGTTTTTTAGCATCCATAGTTTTATTTTTTACAACCAAAGTTGTTAGCATAATTAGCCATTTTTCTAACGCTAGGACTATATTTATCTTCACCAGCACTCATAACTGCAGAAGCAGCACTGCAGGCATCATCAAAGCCATTTGATTTAGCCCACTTAGTAAATTTACCTTGGTTTTTCTTTTTTATTTCAGGAAAACCTTTTTTGTAAAATGGTGATTTCATATTTTTATTTTAATTATCTAATTCGTCCATTTCTTGATCTTCAATATGTAAGGGTGTTCCCTTCATAGCTAGCATAGATGCTCTTTGACCGCTTCCAAATAATTGTGAGGCTACGTCAGTGTCTCTTCCTATTGATTGATTGCCAACAGGATTTGAATCCATTTCTAGCATTCTTTCTCCGGTGCCTGCGTAAGATCCAGATTCAGCAACTTGATTTGGTGGAGGTAATGATTCTTGAGTTGCTTCTTTTCCTCTTAATCCATACTTATCCATTAATCCACCAGCTGCTTGAGCTGCGGCTCCAAATACACCACCACCGCCTTGTGCAGAATCAGTTGGTTTTTGTCCTATAGCTTTTATTTCCGCCATTGATTTTCCTCCTAGCATGCTTCCAGCTATTGACATAGCAGATTGACTTTGAGGTTGTGCCCCAGCAATTGAACCTACAGCACTTTCATTGTGATAAAAAGGTGAGTTTCCTTGTGAATCCTCAAATTGAAAATTAGGTTTAACTGAACCTTTTTTTCTGTCTTGAATCCCGCTGGCTTCTGCTTGTTGAGCTTTAAATAAATGGTAAAAATTATCACCTAATTTCGGATTATTCCCACTATTACTATTATTTGTACCACCTCCTTCTTTTTTCTGGGTTGAATAATCAGTATCCATGAATTCATCAACTTTAGTATCTTTATAGCTTTTTAAGTTATATTTTGCCATATTTTCTGCATGCGTTGCAGGTTTTTTAGCTGGACCAGTATTACCTTTACCCCATTTAATCTCCATAGCTCGTTGATGCTTTAAATCACCAGCAGCAGCTTCAGCTGCTCTCTGATCTTTATTCATAGATGTGGTAATAGCTTTAGTGCCTAATTCGCTAGCGGTTTTAGCTATCTGCTTGCCTACTATAGCACCCACTATTGGCTGTATAACTGTAGATGGATTTCTATAAGAAGATGCTCTTCCGTCAAATATATCTACTTTTTTAAATGGTGACTTTGATTGCATATTATCTATTTTTGTCGTTG
>Ga0308024_1000275_pt1 | contig 21909 bp, 20 predicted proteins | sample Neamet420_FD_201295 | JGI IMG/M metagenome (GOLD analysis project Ga0308024, IMG submission 201295) | Marine microbial communities from water near the shore, Antarctic Ocean - #420 | ecosystem: Environmental > Aquatic > Marine > Unclassified | place: Southern Ocean | collected 2014-10-03
TATTGTGTGCTGTACTGTTAACTCCTAATGAAGTAATCATGGAAAATGTACCCAACATCCGTGATGTAAATATTCTGATTGACCTTTTACGTGATTTAAATGTTGCTGTAAAACAAATAAACGAATCAACCTATAGCTTTAAGGCAGACAAGGTTGACATTGACTATCTTTCTTCAGAAGACTATAAAATAAAAAGTAGTAGAATTAGAGGTTCAATTATGATAGTTGGTCCTTTATTAGCACGTTACGGAAAAGGTTATATTCCAAGACCGGGAGGAGACAAAATTGGAAGGAGAAGACTAGATACTCACTTTATAGGTTTTGAAAAACTAGGTGCTAATTTTGTATACGACAGTAAAGAAGAATTTTACAGAGTTACTGCTGACCAGTTAAAAGGAACAGATATGCTCCTTGATGAAGCATCAGTAACAGGAACTGCAAACATTGTAATGACAGCCGTTATGGCAAAAGGGAAAACAAGTATTTATAATGCTGCTTGCGAACCTTACTTACAACAACTCTGTAAGATGCTAAACTCTATGGGAGCTAAAATTACTGGAGTAGGCTCTAACTTATTACACATAGAAGGAGTTGAAAATTTAACAGGATGCACACACAGAATCCTTCCTGATATGATTGAAATTGGTTCCTTTATTGGCTTGGCAGCTATCACAAAATCAGAGATAACTATCAAAAATGTATGTTATGATGAGTTAGGATTAATCCCATCTGTTTTTGCCAAACTAGGAATAAAAATGGAACGACAAGGAGATGATATTTACATTCCTGCGCAGGAAAGTTATGAAATACAATCATTTATTGACGGTTCAATTTTAACCATTTCTGATGCACCCTGGCCAGGCTTTACTCCTGATTTATTAAGTATTATTCTGGTAGTTGCCTCACAAGCTAAGGGGACTGTACTTGTCCATCAAAAAATGTTTGAATCACGCCTTTTCTTTGTAGATAAACTCATTGATATGGGAGCACAAATTATTTTATGCGACCCTCATAGAGCGACTGTAATTGGACTCAATCATCAGTTTCAGTTTAAGCCAACCACTATGACTTCCCCTGATATTCGTGCAGGAGTTTCTCTTCTGTTAGCTGCCCTTGCTGCTGATGGAGAAAGTACAATACACAATGTAGAGCAAATTGATAGAGGATACCAAAATATTGACATAAGATTAAATGCAATTGGCGCTCAAATAACAAGAATAAACTAAATATGAAAAATATACTTTCTATACTTCTGGTAGCCTTAACAATCAACTTTGCAACAGCACAAGAAATAGGATTAAAAATAGGAGATATTGCTCCTGAATTAGCCTACAATAACCCAACAGGAAATGAACTAAAACTTTCTGACCTAAGAGGGAAATTAGTATTAATTGACTTTTGGGCTTCTTGGTGCGGTCCATGCCGTAGAGAAAATCCTAATTTGGTTGACGCTTACAAAAAATACACAAAAGTAAAATTCAAAAACGGAAAAGGATTTGAGATTTTTAGCTTGTCACTAGACAAAAAAAATAATGCTTGGGTAAAAGCAATTAACAAAGACCAACTTTTTTGGGAATACCATGTTTCTGATTTAGGAGGCTGGCAATCAGAAGGGTCAAATAAATACGGTATTCGTTCAATACCAAGTAATGTGCTTATTGACGGAAAAGGAATCATTATTGCACGCGATTTAAAAGGCCATGCACTTAATCGCTTTTTAGAAGACCAAAAAAACTAAACTGACAAATTGTCTTTTTAACCCCCTTTGGCAAAATACTTGCATTATATAATAGTGTAAAAAAAACACACAATGAGCAAAAATAAACAAGCACAGCAAGAAGTTGCTGAAGAAACAATACAAACCGAAACAGTAGAAACAGTAGAAAACACTACTTCTACTGAAGAGTCTGTAAAGGAAGAAATTAAAGTAGTACTTACTTTGGAAGAGCAGTTAGCAGCTGAAAAAGATAAGAATTTACGCCTATTTGCCGAGTTCGAAAACTTCAGAAGAAGAAATGCAAAAGAAAGAATGGAATTGTTTAGTACTGCCAACAAAGACATTATGACCATTTTACTGCCAATTCTGGACAATTTTGAACGTTCAATAAAAGCCAATAATTATTCTGATGAAGACGGGCCAGTACTCATCTACAAACAATTAAAAGCTGAATTGGATAAAAAAGGATTAAAAGAAATTGAAGACCCTATTGGCAAAGCATTAGATACCGATTTTCATGAAGCAATAACTAATATCCCTGCCCCATCAGATAAGATGAAAGGAAAAATTATTGACACAATTGAAAAAGGATATTTACTTGGAGGGAAAATATTGCGTTATGCAAAAGTAGTAGTTGCAAATAAATAATAAATCATGTCGAAAAGAGATTATTACGAAACATTAGGGGTTAGCCAAAGTGCTGAAACCAAAGAAATAAAAAAAGCTTATAGAAAATTAGCGGTTAAATATCATCCTGATAAAAACCCTGATAATAAAGCGGCTGAAGATAAATTTAAAGAAGCTGCTGAGGCCTATGATGTACTAAGTAGTCCAGAGAAAAAACAAAAGTACGACCAATACGGCCATGCAGGAATGAGTGGAGCTTCAGGTGGAGGTTATGGAGGTGGTGGAATGAATATGGACGACATCTTCAGTCAGTTTGGTGATGTATTTGGTGGAGGTGGTTTTGGAGGAGGAGGAAGAAGCAGAGGAAGAAGAGTTGTAAAAGGAAGTAACCTTAGAATTCGTTTATCTTTAAACTTGAAAGAGATAGCTGAAGGTGTAGAGAAAAAAATAAAAGTAAGTCGATTAGTAAATGCTGAAGGAGTAACGTATACTACATGTAATACTTGTCATGGAAGTGGGCAAGTTACGCGTATTAGCAATACTATTTTAGGGCAAATGCAAACGGCAAGCCCGTGTCCGCATTGTAACGGAAATGGGAAAAGCATTGACAAACGCCCACAAGGAACGGATGCTAATGGTATGCTTAAAGAAAGTGAGACGGTAAAAATTACTATCCCAGCAGGAGTTGAAGACGGTATGCAACTCAAAGTAAGCGGAAAAGGAAATGCTGCTCCAATGGAGGGTGTAAATGGAGATTTAATTGTTTTGATTCATGTTGAAGAACATGAGCAACTCGTAAGAGATGGTCAAAATTTACATTTTGATCATTACATTAGCTTTGCTGATGCTGCTCTGGGTGCAAATACTGAAATCCCTACTATAAGTGGAAAGGTTAAAATTAAATTGGAAGAAGGAATCCAAAGTGGAAAAATATTGCGTTTAAAAGGGAAGGGATTACCTTCAGTAAATAGTTACGGAACTGGTGATTTGCTTATCCATATTAATGTTTGGACACCACAGAAATTATCTAAAGAAGAAAAAGAATTTTTTGAAAACTCCAAAAAATCAGATTCATTTACTCCAAATCCTACTGGAAATGACAAATCCTTTTTTGATAGAGTAAAAGAAATGTTTGGTTAAAATGAAAGAATCCATATTTATAGCAAAAGATGTTGTTAAGGAATATGGAAACTATATTGCACTTAACAAAGTAAGCATAACAGTACCCAAAGGTAGTATTTACGGATTATTAGGTCCAAATGGTGCTGGTAAAACTACCTTAATGCGCATAATTAATCAAATTACGGCTCCAGATAGTGGCACCTTAATTTTTGATGGCGCACCTTTAAGCAAACACCATATTTCGGATATTGGATACCTACCTGAAGAAAGAGGACTTTATAAAAAAATGAAAGTAGGTGAACAAGCCCTTTATCTAGCCCAGTTAAAAGGAATGTCCTATGATAAAGCTTTAGAAAAATTAAAGTTTTGGTTCGAAAAACTAGACATTTTAAGTTGGTGGAACAAAAAAGTAGAAGAACTTAGTAAAGGAATGGCACAAAAAATTCAGTTTGTCGTAACTGTAATTCATGAGCCGAAACTATTAATTTTTGATGAGCCCTTCAGTGGATTTGACCCTATAAATGCGGCTATTATCCGAAAAGAAATTTTAGAACTTAGAGAAAAAGGAACGACTATTATTTTCTCTACCCATAGAATGGAATCAGTGGAAGAAATTTGTGACCACATTGCACTTATCAATAAAGCACAAACCATACTTGAAGGCCCAATTGAAGAAATAAAAAAACAATTCGCTAATAATTCTTATGAAGTCATTACGACAGATAAGGTATTAAGTGAAAACGATTATTTTTCTATCATTAGTCAGAAAGAAAGTAACTATAGCCTTCTTTTAAAAGAAGGGAAAACACAACAAGAGGCTTTGCAAAGCATTATTCAGCAGACTGAAATTATTTCTTTCAGAAAAGAAATTCCAAGCATGGAAGAAATATTTATAAAAGCGATAAACAATGCGTAAAATTTGGCTCATCATAAAAAGAGAATACCTAGTACGCGTACGCAAAAAGGCATTTATAGTAATGACAATTGTTGGCCCTCTGCTTATGGCAGCATTAATGATAGTCCCCACTTATCTAGCCAATGAAACCCAAGAACTAAGAACTATAGCGATTGCTGAGGACAATTTTGAATTCACTAATCAGATTGAAGATACTGATTTTTTACATTTCAGTAAGATACCAACTGAAGAGGCAATTCTGTTAAGAAATGATTTTTCAGAAAGCAACTATTATGCACTACTATATATAGAGGGAGATAATTTCACTCTTTATTCCAATCAGCAAATTAGTTTATCGGTTAGTAAGGCAATAGAAAACCAACTGGAACAAATTATTGAACACCAAAAACTAAAAGCAGCAGGCATTGACCTTACTATACTCTCGGAGGCTCAAAGCACAGTGCACATTACAACCAAGATAATTACGGAAGACGGAAGTACTACTAATTCACAAGCTGAAGCAAGCATGGGGATTGGGTTTATTTGTGGTATACTTATCTATATGTTCATCTTTATGTATGGTACTATGGTTATGCGTGGGGTAATTGAAGAAAAAACAAGTCGTATTGTTGAGGTTATTATTTCCTCAGTAAAACCCTTTCAGTTAATGATGGGGAAAATACTTGGGGTTGCACTCGTAGGGCTTACTCAGTTTGCACTTTGGATATTACTTACCATTGCTATCGCAAGTGTTGCAGAACTTATGTTTATGGATGCAAGCAGCTTGACAACTGAACTAGATTCCACTCAGCAGTCTGTCTTGTTAAGTGAACTAAGCAACTTAACTGGCGGGATTAATCTTCTACAGATACTTGTTTCTTTTATTTTTTACTTTTTGGCAGGGTATCTTATGTATAGCTCATTGTTTGCTGCCGTAGGTTCGGCTGTTGATGCTGAGTCTGACACCCAGCAATTTGTATTACCGATTACTATTCCATTAATCCTAGCCTTTATACTGATACAACCTATAATGGAAAACCCAGATGGACCTCTTGCTTTCTGGATGAGTATTATCCCCTTTACTTCTCCTGTTATTATGATGGTGCGCTTACCCTTTGGGGTTGCCAATTGGGAATTAACTCTTTCTATGGGGATATTAATCCTATCCTTTGTACTTACTACATACTTAGCGGGGAAGATATACCGAACAGGAATACTGATGTATGGCAAAAAAACTAGCTATAAAGAGCTGTGGAAGTGGTTATCCTATAAAGAATAACAAGATTAAAACATCATTTTTAGCTGTTTTTATTGAAAATAAAATATTAAATACCTTTTTACAGGAAATTATTGCACACTCTAATAGTCTTATTTTTAACAATTTATCATATATACAAACATCCAAATGTTAAAAAGATGCAGTTTTCTTAGGTGTTAATTGTTAAAGAGGTTTATCTTTGCCAAGTATTAATCATAAAAAAAGAAAAATGAAAAAAAATTTACGTAACATATTAGCCCTTTCATTAGGCCTAATGACAACAGTTGTTTTCGCACAAGATTGGAATGTTGATTCAAGAACAAGAATTGACATGAGTGGTGATAATGACAAAATGGTGACTAACCAAAGAGCTACTTTAGGTGCAACTTGGGAAGGATCTGACTGGGGAATTAATGTTTCTTCTGATGTAAACTACATGTTAGGATCTGGAGAAGCTGCAATGAGTATCTATGAGGCTTACGCTTCAACTGACTTAATGGGTTACGCTAGTGTAACTGCTGGTCGTCAAGCATTAAACTATGGTTCAGGAGCTTTAATCTCTTCTAACGATTGGGCTGCAAACAGAACTACTTGGGATGGATTTACATTCGGATTAAACCTTGATATGGCTGACATTACTTTAGGTTACGCTTCTTATAATGGAGGTGGATTAGATGAAGAATCTAATGGAAACATGTACTTGAATGCTGGTGGAGAATTTTCTGGATGGAATGTAAATGTATTATACATGACACAAACAGTTGCAGGTGAAACTGGAGATGCTGCTACAGGAATTGATATTTCTGGTGAATTGATGGGCGCTTCAATCTCAGCTTCTATGAATAAAGACTTCAATGAAGGTGAAATGATGGATTTAGGAGTATCTTATGCTGTAAATGATGACATGACTGCAAGTGTAGGTATGACTACTTATGGTGATGTTGCATTCAACATGGCTGGGACTAATATGTCTGGTGGCTTAGCTGGAAGTGGTCAATTAGGTTATTTAGGTGCTAATGATGAAGATTTATCAATAGGAGTAACTTATACTATGGCTGGTGTTGATTTAGGAGCTACTATGCACATGATTACTAACTCTGAAGTTGAAGCTTACGAAAGAGATGTAATGGAAATTTCATTAGCTTACTCATTAAATGACAATTCTTCTTTAGGTGTTAAGTATGCTACTGATGCAACAGGAGATGTTGATACTAAGTATACTTGGTTAACTTTAACAGTTAGACCGTAATTACTTACAAAGTAAAATAAATTTAAAGGGCTGCATTTTGCAGCCCTTTTTTTTTGTCAAAAATATTGCAATTAACAAGATCCTGTTAAGAAGTGCAGTATTTTTTTTGCGTTAGCTAGTAAGAGCTTTATTATCTTGCAACTATTATTAACTAATTAAAAAATGAAAAAATGAAAAAAGTATTATTAACAGCAGCTATCGCATTTGGCACATTATTTGCATCTGCACAAGACATTATGGTTGTATCAACTTATGATGGAGATTTAGAAGGTGCTGAAGCAATTACTGCTAACATTGGAGTTGGTTATCAAGTAATGGACGGAATCACTGTTGGATTAGTTATGGCTAAAGATGCCTTAGGAGAAGATTCTTATGAATTATTCGGAAGGTATGACCTAGGAGCTTATATGGAAAATGTATATGCTTCAGTTCAATTACCAACTGAAGAGGCAACTGACAACATTGTATTAGGTGTTGGATATACATTAACAGTATGGAACGGTTTATCTGTTGAGCCAAACTATACTATGCCTGTTAACAAGGACAATGGAGAAGGAACATTTAACATTGGTGTTGCTTACAGATTCTAATAAATTAAAATCTTAAACAATAAAAAAGCCAGCTAGTTAGCTGGCTTTTTTATTATCCTATTATTTCTTTTGCTTTTTCCAAAGCAGCAACTATACCACCAGGCTTCACACCCCCAGCAGTAGCAAAGAAAGCTTGACCGCCTCCACCACCTTCTATCTCTTTAGCAATATCTCTTATTATAGCTCCTGCATTGTAACCTTTAGCTACGACATCATCTGTGAGCATAACAGTAAGCAAGGCTTTTTCACCCACCTTAGCAGCTAATACCATTATCAAGTTATTCTCTTTCCTTAAAGCAAAAGAAACATTCTTCATATCTTCAGCTTCCATTTCTACTTCCTGAGCAATAAAACGGATTCCATTTACCTCAACAATAGTTTTCAGTAAATCTTCTTTTACATTTCCTGCATTTGATTTTTTAAAAGTTAAAATTTGTTTCTCTAGAGTTTTGTTAGTTGTGATTAATTGCTCCACTCCCTTTATCAAATCCTTGTTTTTTACAACACCAGCAATTTCATTTAATAACTCCTCTTTTTTATTCAGATGAGCTAAGGCACAAATTCCTGTTGTAGCTTCTATTCTTCTAATCCCTGATGAAGTAGAACCTTCTGATAAAATTTTAAACAAACCTATTTCTCCAGTTGCATTTACATGCGTTCCACCACATAATTCCTTGGAAGAATCAAACTGAATCATACGCACAACATCATCATACTTTTCACCAAACAACATAATAGCACCCATATCATCAGCCTTAGCTAAAGACAGATCAATATGTTCGTTCAAATTGATATTTGCTAATATCTTAGCATTTACATCTGCTTCAATTTTTTGTAAATCAGCTTTTTCAATTTTAGAAAAGTGTGTAAAATCAAAACGCAAATAGTTAGGATTAACTAATGAACCCTTTTGAACTACATGCACACCTAACACAGTTCTTAAACTTTCTTGTAACAAGTGGGTTGCAGTATGATTTCTCTCACTAGCTTTTCTATCAGCAGCATTTACTTTCGCTACAAAACTGGCATTTACATTTTTTGGCAATTCATCTGTAAAATGAACAATTAACTTATTTTCTTTTTTCGTGTCAACTATAACAATAGTTTCTGCCTGGGATTCAATTACACCTGTATCCCCTATTTGCCCTCCTCCTTCAGGATAAAATGGTGATAAGTTAAATACAAGTTGATATTGTTCTCCATCCTTTGTTTTTACTTTCCGATAACGAGTAATTTTTACTTCAGTCTCCAGAGAATCATACCCTACAAACCCTTCCTTTTCATTTTTTAATAATACTTCCCAATCACCTTTCTCAATTTTTCCTGACTTTTTGGATCTATCTTTTTGCTCTTGCATTGCCACATCAAAATCAGTTTGATTAAAACTTAAATTTTGTTCACTAAGTATGAGTGAAGTTAAATCAGCTGGGAAACCATAGGTATCATACAGCTCGAAAATTTGTTTTCCTGCAATTTCTCCTTTAGCATTTTTAGTGATTTGCTCAATTCTTTTTAAACCATCCTCTAAGGTTCTTAAAAAAGATTCCTCTTCTTCTTTTACTACTTTCTGAATCAAGTCTTTTTGCGCCTTAAGCTCGTTAAATTGTGAGCCCATTTGATTAACTAATACCTCAACAAGTTCATGCATAAAAGCATTTTTCAGGTTAAGAAAAGTATACCCATACCTAACCGCTCTTCTTAGAATCCTACGGATAACATAGCCTGCCTTTACATTGGAAGGCAACTGACCGTCAGCAATAGAAAAGGAAATAGCACGAATATGATCGGCAATAACACGCATTGCAATATCTTGTTTTTCATTTTCGCCATACTTTAACTTAGCGCTTTTAGCAATAGCTTGAATAATAGGCTGAAAAATATCAGTATCATAATTTGATTTTACTCCTTGCATTATCATAGCTAACCGTTCAAAGCCCATTCCTGTATCTACATGAGAATTAGGTAGGGCTTTTAAACTTCCATCTGAAAAACGATTATACTGCATGAATACCAAATTCCAAATCTCAATTACTTGAGGATGATCTTCATTTACTAGATCTGCACCATTCACTTTTGATCTTTCAGCATCAGTTCTATTATCAAAATGGATTTCAGAACAAGGACCACAAGGACCTGTCTCTCCCATTTCCCAGAAATTATCTTCTTTATTTCCGTTAAGAATTTTATCCTCTGGCAAGTACTTAGCCCACATATTAAAAGCCTCATTATCTTTCTCAAGTTTATCCTCTTCTGCACCTTCAAAAACAGAAACATATAACCTATCCTTATCCAACTTACAAACCTCAGTCAAAAATTCCCAAGCCCAGTTGATTGCCTCTTCCTTAAAGTAATCCCCAAAACTCCATGAGCCCAACATTTCGAACATAGTATGATGATAGGTATCATGCCCTACTTCCTCCAAATCATTATGTTTACCCGAAACACGCAAGCATTTTTGAGAATTAGCAATTCGCAAACTTTTAGATTCAGAGTCTCCTAAAAAAATATCTTTAAACTGATTCATCCCTGCATTGGTAAACATCAAAGTAGGATCATTTTTCACTACCATTGGTGCTGATGAAACAATTTTATGTTCTTTCGATTGGAAAAAATCTAAGTATAACTTTCTGAGTGTGTTGGCTTTCATTTTTAATCTTTATTCTTACAATTCACAATAAGTTGTTAGAAATCAGCAGCATTTCACATATTATCTAATGTTAAATCAGTAAATTTGCTGCAATTATTTTAACATGGCTAAAGTAAAATATTATTACGATACTAAAACACTAAGTTACAAACGAATTGAACTTAGTGGATTAAATAAATTAAAACGTTTATTTTATTTCCTTATTGGGAGTGCTTTTACTGGATTATTAATGGTTATCATCTTCTTCCAGTTTTTTGATAGTCCAAAAGAAAAAAGACTGAACAGAGAGATTGATATACTCACCACTCAGTACGAAATAGTAGATGACAAACTAAAGCAAGTAGAATTGGTTCTAGATGATGTCCAAAATCGTGATGATAATATTTACAGAGTAATTTTTGAAGCTGATCCAATTCCAAAATCAATCAGGAAAGCAGGTTATGGTGGGGTAAACCGATATGAAAACCTAAAGGGATTTAATAATTCGGCCCTTATCATTAATACAAGTGAAAAGGTAGATCAGATTTCAAAACAGCTATACATTCAATCAAAATCCTTTGATGATATTATTGAATTAGCAAAAAATAAATCAGATATGCTAGCTGCATTGCCAGCAATCCAACCTGTATCCAACAAAAACTTAAGCCGTATGGCTAGTGGATATGGATACCGTATTCATCCAATCTACAAAACAAGGAAAATGCATTCAGGAATGGATTTTTCAGCAAAATCAGGCACACCAATTTATGCTACTGGTGATGGGAAGGTTTCAAAAGTAAGGAGAAGCAGAAGAGGTTACGGAAATCATGTAATAATTGATCATGGCTTTGGATACAAAACTTTGTATGCGCACATGAAAAAATATGCGGTAAAAAGAGGACAAAAAGTAAAAAGAGGAGAAGTAATAGGATATGTTGGAAGCACAGGTACATCAGTGGCTCCACACCTACACTATGAAGTACATAAAGACGGAAGAAAAATAAATCCTGTTAATTTTTACTTTAATGACCTTAACCCTGAGGAATACGAAAAGATGTTAGAAATTTCATCTCAGAATAATCAATCATTCGACTAATGCCTTACAAAGAAAAACCCACAGAAAAGTTATTTTATAAAATTGGTGAAGTAGCCGATATGTTTGCCGTAAATGTTTCATTAATTCGTTTTTGGGAAAAAGAGTTTGAGATTCTAAAGCCTAAAAAGAACAACAAAGGCAACCGCATGTTTACCAAAAAAGATGTGGACAACCTTACCATTATCTATCACTTAGTAAAAGAAAGAGGATTTACTTTGGAAGGAGCTAAACAAAAATTAAAAGAAAATAAAGGGGATACGATTGATAATATCGAAATTGTTAATCACCTAAAAGACATTAGAGGTTTCTTAGTGCGATTAAGGGAAGAGCTTTAGTAATAGTTTTTATCTATCAAGTAATGCTGAACATAATCCTTCACTCCTGATTCCAAATCAGTAAATGATTTGCTATACCCAGCCAATATTAATTTTTCCATGTTTGCTTGGGTAAAATATTGGTACTTATCCCGAATATCTTCAGGAGTATCAATATAAGAAATTGCACTCTCTTTGCCTAAAGCCTTAAAAGTAGCATTCACTAAAGCTTTAAACGATCTTGCTTTACCGCTTCCTAAATTATACAGGCCATTTTCCTTTTTCTCTCGCATCATAAAGGTAAGTACTTCTACCACATCTTTCACATATACAAAATCACGCAACTGTTCCCCATCTTTATATTCAGGGTTATGTGAACGAAATAATTTCATTCCACCAGTTTCATTAATTTGTTTTACTGCATGAAAAATAACTGAGGCCATTCTACTTTTATGAAACTCATTAGGTCCGTAAACATTAAAGAATTTAAATCCTGCCCAAAATGGCGGTTGTGCTTCTTGTTTCAAAGCCCACTTATCAAAATCATTTTTTGAATCGCCATAAGGGTTTAAGGGAACCAATTTTTCAACTACTTCATGATTATCGACAAAACCAAACTCTCCCATTCCGTAAGTAGCGGCTGATGATGCATAAACAAAAGGTATTTTATATTCTGAACAAATTCTCCATAAGTCTTTCGAATAATTAAGATTCAACTCATCAAATATAGCAACATCAAATTCCGTAGTATCTGTACGCGCACCAATATGATAAACTGCTGAAACACTACTAGCATTTTCTTTTAACCAATCAACAAAAATATTTCTTTCAACTTGCGCTGAAAATTGTTTTCCTACTAAATTTTTATTTTTTTCTGCATTGGAAAAATCATCTACCAAAACTAAATTAGTTTGTCCTGAATCATTTAGTTTACTCACCAAACATGAGCCAATAAATCCTGCTGCACCTGTAACAATTATCATATGACAAAAGTACATAAAAAACCATACTTTTGTACTAATGGACAAAGGACAACTAAAAGCAGTACAGCAAAAGCTACTGAACGAAATAGAAATTACTCAGCACAAGATAACTGAGTATACTGAACTTTGCAAACCCATTTCTCCTGAAAACGCAATTGGCAGGATTTCACGAATGGATGCAATAAATAACAAAAGTGTTGTTGAAGCAGCTCTAAGAGAAGCAAAAAATAAAATGCAGCAACTAAAAGTTATGCAAACCAAAATTACTGATGCAGATTTTGGCTCTTGTGTCAAATGCAAAAAAGACATTCCTTTGGGAAGATTAATGATTCGTCCGCACAGTAAATTTTGTGTGAATTGTGCGCAATAAAATGTACTTTTGAACCCATGAAAGCATTGCAATTAATTTTCAGATACATAAAGTACCTTTTCAGAGCTAAAAGTAAACATTCCGCACAAGCACCATTCCTTTACGAGCTAATTACACAAGTAATTGACAAAAGAACGGATGACAACTCTTGCAAAAACATTGAGGCGCTAAGAAAAGAGTTATGTAAGCAAGAAAGAACAATTAAGATTACTGATTTTGGAGCGGGAAGCACCATTAATAATTCCAAAACAAGGAAAGTAAAAGATGTTGCTAAGAATTCAGCCAAGAATGCAAAATTTGGAAAATTACTCTACCGAATTATTCAATTTTACAAACCAAAAAACATCCTTGAACTAGGAACTTCATTAGGAATAAGCACTTCTTACTTAGCAAAAGCAGATGCTAATGCACAAGTATTTACATTTGAAGGCTGCCCAGAAACAGCAAAAATTGCACAAGAAAATTTTGATAAACAAAATATAAAAAACACCTCAATTACTTTAGGTGATTTCAATTTAACACTTACTGAAAAGTTAAAAGAAATCAAAACTATTGATTTAGCTTTTATTGATGGAAATCATCAAGAAAAACCAACCATAGCTTATTTTGAAAAGTGCTTGGAATATGCCAATAACGATACTATTTTTGTTTTTGATGACATCCATTGGTCTGATGGAATGGAAAATGCATGGAACTATATTAAAGCACACGATAGCACTACATTAACAATTGATTTGTTTTTTGTGGGAATTGTGTTTGTTAAATCAGAGTTAAGTAAAGAAGATTTTACGATTCGTTTTTAAAATATTATGAAAATTTACACTAAAAAAGGAGATAAAGGAAAAACTCAATTATTGGGAGGCAGCATGGTTGATAAGAACCATATTAAGTTAGAATGTTATGGAACTATTGACGAGTTAAATGCATTTGTTGGAAATATTTATGACCAAAAAATCAGTGCTTTTCATAAGGAGATATTGTTTAACATTCAAAATCAGCTTTTTAATTTAGGATCTATTATTTCCTTTGATGGAAAAAAAGATAGCATAAAATTGCCTAATGTGAAGTCCGAAAATATTGAAATGATGGAAAAAGCAATTGATACAATGGAAGAGTCATTGCCTATGTTAAAGAATTTTATTTTACCTTCAGGACATCCTACTGCTTCAATATGTCATATTGCCCGCACGGTATGCAGGAGAGCTGAACGAAATTTAGTTGCTCTTGGTCAGCATCAAGAAATAGATCCTTTACACATACAATACCTCAATAGGTTATCGGATTATTTATTTGTATTAGCTCGCGCTATTCTGAAAGAAAATAACGCCACAGAAATTGAGTGGCAAAAAGATTAATAAATTCACCTTCAATTCAATAAAAAATATATTTTTGCAAAACATTAAAACAAATTTAAAATGTATTGGACTTTAGAATTAGCATCAAAATTAGAAGATGCACCTTGGCCAGCAACAAAGGATGAGTTAATTGATTTTGCAATTCGTTCAGGAGCCCCAATGGAAGTAGTTGAAAATCTGCAAGAATTGGTGGAGGAAGAACCAGGTATGCAATGGGATACTATTGAAGACATTTGGCCGGATTACCCTACAAAGGACGACTTCTTTTTCAATGAAGACGAGTATTAAATAAAAAGGCTGAATTTCAGCCTTTTTTTATTTTGTATACTCTTGTAATAAAAGTACATTTGTTTCCCTTATACAATTAGAATACATGGCAGGATTATTAAATATTATCAGCAAATTATTTGGAAACAAATACGATAAGGACGTAAAAGAAATTACGCCTATTATCGAAAAAATTAATATCGAATTTAGTAAATTAAGCATTTTAACAAATGATGATTTAAGAGAAAAGACTAGCGATTTTAAAAACCAAATTACTGATTTTACTAGTAATGAAAAACAAGAAATAGAAGAGCTAAAGGAAAAAGCAAATCTGTCAACAACACCAACTGATGAAAAAGAAGGTTTGTACAAAAAGATTGACTCCCTTGAGGAATTAATCATCACAAAAACAGAAGAAGTATTAAACCTTATTTTACCACAAGCTTTTGCTGTAGTGAAAGAAACTGCAAAACGATTTGCTGAAAATGATGAAGTAATCGTTACTGCAACTGAGAATGACAAAGAACTAGCTGCCACAAAAGATTTTGTAAGCATAACAGCTGAAAATGCATCCTATAAAACGTCATGGGATGCTGCTGGAACAGAAATTGTTTGGGACATGATTCATTATGATGTTCAGTTAATTGGTGGTGTGGTATTACATGAAGGGAAAATTGCTGAGATGCAAACTGGAGAGGGAAAAACTTTATCCGCAACCCTACCTATTTACCTAAATGCTTTAACAGGACTAGGTGTTCACTTAGTTACTGTGAATAATTACTTAGCTAAAAGGGATGCTCAGTGGATGGGACCTTTATTTCAATTTCATGGACTAAGTATTGATTGCATTGATAATCATCAACCCAATTCGGATGAAAGAAGAAAAGCATATTTAGCCGACATTACTTATGGTACCAATAATGAATTTGGTTTTGATTACCTAAGGGATAATATGGCAAAAAGGTCAGGAGATTTAGTACAAAGAAAACTCCATTATTCTATTGTGGATGAGGTGGATTCGGTATTAATTGATGATGCACGTACACCATTAATTATTTCAGGACCAACACCACAAGGAGATAAACACGAATACAATGAGTTTAAACATAAAGTTGACCAATTAGTTGCTGCACAAAGAAAATATGTAACTACCATATTAGCTGATGCTAAAAAACTAATAGCTGAGGGAAATAACAAAGATGGAGGATTTAATTTATTAAGAGTTTTTAGAGGATTACCTAGAAACAAAGCACTTATTAAATACTTAAGTGAGGATGGTGTGAAAATCCAATTACAGAAGACGGAAAACTACTACATGCAAGACCAAAATAAGGAAATGCACCTAGTAGATGAAGAACTTTATTTTGTGATAGATGAGAAATCAAATTCCATAGAATTGACTGAAAAAGGGTTGGAATTGATGACCAGTTCCACTGAAGACAAGGACTTTTTTATACTACCTGATGTTGGTGCTGAAATTGCAGTTATTGAAAAATCAGAAAAGAAAGATACCGATAAAGCAAGCGAAAAAGATATTTTATTACGTGACTTTGGGATAAAAAGTGAACGCATACATACCATTAACCAACTTCTAAAAGCCTATACTCTTTTTGAAAAAGATATAGAATATGTAGTGATGGATAACAAGGTGAAAATTGTTGATGAACAGACGGGTCGTATCATGGATGGCAGAAGATATTCTGATGGATTACACCAAGCAATTGAGGCAAAGGAAAATGTAAAGATTGAAGCAGCTACTCAAACTTATGCTACTGTTACATTACAGAATTATTTCAGAATGTACAACAAGATTGCTGGAATGACAGGAACTGCAGAAACTGAAGCAGGGGAATTCTGGGAAATATATAAACTAGATGTAGTTGCAATTCCAACAAATCGACCTTTACAAAGGGATGATAAAGATGATTTAGTATTTAAAACAAACCGTGAGAAATATAATGCTGTAATTGAAGATATTATTAAACTTACTGAGCTAGGAAGACCTATTTTGGTTGGAACAACATCTGTTGAGATTTCAGAACTACTAAGCACTATCCTTAGAAAAAGAGGCGTAAAGCATAATGTCCTAAATGCAAAGATGCACCAAAGAGAAGCTGATATTGTTGCAGAAGCAGGTATAGCTGGAGGAGTAACTATCGCAACCAATATGGCAGGTAGAGGGACAGATATTAAGCTTGCATCAGAAGTAAAAAAAGCTGGAGGATTAGCAATAATTGGTACTGAAAGACATGATTCAAGAAGGGTAGACAGGCAGTTAAGAGGACGTGCAGGAAGACAAGGAGATCCTGGTTCATCTCAATTTTATGTTTCGCTTGAAGATAAATTAATGCGACTGTTTGGTTCAGAAAGAATTGCCAAACTAATGGACAGAATGGGACTTGAAGAAGGAGAAGTTATTCAACATTCTATGGTAAGCAAGTCCATTGAGCGTGCCCAAAAGAAAGTAGAGGAAAACAACTTTGGAGTTAGAAAAAGATTGCTAGAATATGATGATGTAATGAACCAACAAAGGGAGGTGATTTACAAAAAGAGAAAACATGCCTTGCATGGTGATCGTTTGTCATTAGATGTAGCAAATATGATATATGACACTTGCGAAAACATAGTGGAGGAATTGCAAGCAAGTAAAGAATATGAAAACTTTAAACTTGAATTGATTCGTTTATTAGCTACTGAATCTCCTGTAAGTGAAGAAGAGTTTAAGGACAATACCATTGAAGTTTTAACGGAGAAAGTATATGAAAGCTGCTATAAAAGCTACCAAGCAAAGTCATCAGCTATAGCAAGCCAAGCATTCCCTGTAATCAAGGATGTGTTCGAGAATCAATCAGCAACCTATGAAAACATTGTTATTCCATTTACGGATGGCTTAAAGACTTTACAAGTAGTAACTAACCTGAAAGAGGCACACGATTCGGAAGGGGGAAACATTGCAGAAGCTATTGAAAAAAGTGTAACACTTGCAATTATTGACGATATTTGGAAAGAGCATTTACGCGAAATGGATGACCTGAAACAAGCGGTACAAACTGCAAGTTATGAGCAGAAAGATCCACTTCTAATTTACAAATTTGAATCTTTCAATTTGTTTAAAGCATTAATTAACAAAGTAAATAAGGATATTGTTTCTTTCTTAATTAAGGCTGGCTTACCTACACAATCAGCAGTGCAAGAAGATAAGCACAGGGCTGAAAATCATCAAACAAGCCGACCAGAAAATTCAGGAAACTCACCACAGCAAGCAGGAAAACCAAAGCCAAAACCACAACCGATAAGAGCTGAAGAAAAAGTAGAGCGTAATGCTCCCTGCCCATGTGGAAGCGGGAAGAAATTCAAAAAATGTCATGGAAAATAAAAAGTAAGAAAGATGAAATACTTAATTAGAAATCTGCTTTTTATCTTCTTACTAATAAATGTTACTTCCTGTAAAACCTATACAATTTTCCCTCATAAGAGTGATATCCCAACGGGAGATTTTGATGTAAAATCATCAGGAGAACTTCCTAATTATTCTGAAATGGATTATTGGGTAGAACATCCAAAAATGGAGAACCACTATGCCAGTTTACCAAAAAATTACCTAGACAGCTTAAACACAGAAAATCCTAAAATAGATGCTTTCTTTATCCACCCTACTCTTTATTTTAAAGGTAATAGCTGGAATGCAAATATAAATGACAAAAAGCTAAATAAGGAAATTGGAAATTCAGCTATAAAAAATCAAGCAAGTGTTTTTTTAGGAATTGCAAATATTTATGCACCACATTATAGACAGATGCATATTCAATCTTATTACGATTTAAAGAATGGATTACAAGCCTTTGAGGTTGCCTATTTAGATGTTAAAAATGCATTTATTTATTATTGGAGAAATTACAACAAGGGAAATAAATTTATAATTGCTGGACATAGTCAAGGCACCAATCATGCAGAAAGATTATTAAAAGAAATAATTCTTGAAAATGACAGTATGAGAAGCTTACTACTTATTAGTTACCTTCCAGGAATGCCAATCAAACAATTTCACAAAGACTTAGCTCCTTGCAGATCGCCTAATCAATTGGATTGCTTTCTTTCTTGGCGTACATTAGCAGAAGGGTATTTTCCAAAAAACTGGGAAGTGTCTGACAGTATATTTTGTACAAATCCTATTAGTTGGCAAACTGATAATTTACTTTCCCAAAAGGAAGAACATCTTGGTATTCTTTTTAAGAATCATAAAATACATTATCCGAATTCGTTAACAGCATATAATCATAATGGAGTGGTTTGGATAAAACCAATAAAAATTCCTTTTGCTCGTTTTTATAAAATGAAAAACTACCATATAGCAGATTATAATTTATATTGGATAAACATTAGAAATAACCTAAGATATCGATTAAAAGAAAATGGACACAACTAATACAATAAGATGCAATTGGCCCAAAGATGATGCTTTATATATTGAATATCATGACAAGGAATGGGGAGTACCGGTTTATGAGGATGCCAAAATATTTGAGTTTCTGCTGCTAGAAACTTTTCAAGCAGGGCTGAGTTGGATAACAATCCTTAGAAGAAGAGAGAATTTTCGTGTGGCTTTTGATAATTTTAATTATCAAAAAATTGCTAATTACTCGGATGAAAAACAAGCAGAATTAAAACTAGATGCTGGAATTATAAGAAATACTTTAAAAATAAAAGCAGCAAAAACAAATGCAATTGCTTTTATAGAAGTGCAAAAAGAGTTTGGAACTTTTAGTAAATACCTTTGGAATTTTGTTGATGGAAAACCCGTGCAAAATAACTTTACAAGCATGAGCGAAATGCCGGCAAACACTCCTTTATCTGATAAAATTTCTAAAGACTTAAAAAGTAGAGGCTTTAAGTTTGTGGGCTCAACTATTGTTTACGCCCACATGCAAGCTATGGGCATGGTAAACGACCATACTGTTGATTGTTTTAGGCACAAAGAGGTTAGGAAATAAAACTAGTTATTAATAAGAAATAGATTGCTTCTAAAACAAGTTTTCTCGCAAAGACATATTAAAAAAGGAGAAGGAAACGGCTATCTCTTTTTTGTTTTGTCATTCTGAACGAATGTGAAGAAACGCTTTTTTGTTCAACAAAGTCAATCTACAGCTGTAGATGTAGATATTTGGCTTTGCCGATTAAACAACAATTCGACTAGCGCTCAACATGACAAATTACTCAATAATCAGTTGCTTTTCCACAGTACCATCACTATAAATATAAAACAGCAACCCTTTTAGGCTTACTTTCTTTGCCTAAAACATCTACTATTTTAAGCAGTTGCTTTTTTAGCTGTGTTCTGAATTTATTTTTGCCTATTAAAAATTTATTCTGGTGTGTTAAATATTCTTGCTGGTGTGTTAAATATTTATTCCTGCCTATTAAATATTTATTCTTGTGTGTTGAATATTTAGTTTTGCCTCTTAAATATTTATTCCTGCCTATTAAATATTTATTCTTGGGTGTTAAATATTCTTGCTCAGGACTTAAAGCTATACAACTGGCTGGAAATCAATGTTATTTGTTTATGGTTATTTTATTGATTTTTTCATTACTCAATTATTAGTTTCTTCTCAACAGTACCATCACTATAAATATAAAAGAGTAATCCCTTTTTGTTAGGCTTACTTTCTTTGCCTAAAATATCTACTATTTTAACAAGTTGTTTATTGTTTGTATTTAGCTCATTAATACCGGTAGTTAAAGGCTCAGTAGTTTCAACCAAAACAAAATCATCTATAAATACGCTATAATCAATAATGCCATTTACACCCACAGTTACGGTAATGTGCTCTTCTGCCATTTGGGTTTCAAATACAAAAGTATATTCTTGCCATAGAGTATCGCCATAATTAGTAGTAATTAAGTGTCTGCCCAATGAATCTTCATAATTAGATATACCTACATTGACATAATTATTCTTAGCAGTTATGCAAATAGGTTCAGGTGGTGGATCTTTTATCCAGAAACTCAATTTGTAGCGTTTTGTACTTAATAAAGGAGCATCAAGCTCTAAAGAAATTTTACCTTGTTTAATAATATGTATAGTGTCAAGAGGAGGGGGTAATATATGTGTTTCATCTTGTCCATGTATAGCTAATATCCAATTTCCATCTTCACTTCCCCCTCCCCAGGATACTGGAGGAGAACAAGACAAACAAGAACCGTTTAGTAAATATGTAGTATACTTGTCCCCAAAATGTGTTGAGGAAGATACAGTATTATCATACTCAACTTTAGTATCTAGCTCATCAGCACATTGAGTTGCACTATTTAGCTCAAAACTACCATTCAATACTAAATTCTGTTGTGCTTTTACACTAAAAGCACAAAATAAAAAAGCTATGAGTATTAATTTTTTCAATACTATAAAATCACTTTCTATTTCTTCTTTTTCATTGCATCCACTGCCAACAAACTACTTTGAATTTGCATTTGCAAGTCCCCTACATTATCAGGAGAGTAAGGCATAAATATAGTACTCGTATTATTTTCAGAAAGCTTAGCAACAGTTTCATAATGTTGAGTCATAAATAGCATATTCATAACATCTTGACTAGTAACATGGTCCTCCATAGCCAACTTCACCTCAGCAACTGATTCTTTCAATCCGTTAGCAATAGCAATTCGTTGTAAGGCTATACCTTCCCCAGCCAAACGCTTACTTTCAGCATCAGCCTCTGCAGCTGCAATCACTCTGATTTTTGCTGCTGCAGCCTCCTCTTTAGCAGCTTCTTTCATTCGCTTAGCCGCATTAATTTCATTCATTGCATGCTTAACCTTTGAATCAGGGTCAATATCAGTAACCAACGCTTTTATAAAATCGAAACCAAATTGTTGCATAGTTTCCGAAAGTTCATTTTTAACTGCTATTGCAATCTTATCCTTTTCTGCAAATACTGAATCCAATTCCATTTTTGGCACTTCAGAACGAATAGAATCAAATACATAAGATTGAATTTGACGTTCAGGATTGTTTAACTTATAAAAAGAATTTTCTATACCCTCAATAGAATCAACAACAAAAAATTGAACAGAGACAATAATCTTAACGAATACATCATCCTTAGTTTTTGTTTCAACCTCAACAGGCAATTCTCTAACTCTTAAATTAATATTCCCTGCAATACTGTCAATTAAGGGAATTTTAAACTGAAGACCTGGCCTAGATACTTTATGGAACTTACCTAAACGCTCAATAACAACTGCTGTTTGTTGTTTTACCATATATAAAGCTCCTTTTAAAAAGACAAGAGCAATTATGATATAAACTATGTTTCCGAAAATAATATTTGTATCCATTTTGTAGGTTTTAAATTAAAGGTTAAATATACGTAAAAAAAAGGAGCCAATTGGCTCCTTAATTTTTATTTCAAATATCTGAAATCGTGATTATTTTTAATT
>Ga0308024_1000278_pt1 | contig 21877 bp, 21 predicted proteins | sample Neamet420_FD_201295 | JGI IMG/M metagenome (GOLD analysis project Ga0308024, IMG submission 201295) | Marine microbial communities from water near the shore, Antarctic Ocean - #420 | ecosystem: Environmental > Aquatic > Marine > Unclassified | place: Southern Ocean | collected 2014-10-03
ACAAAACTATAATACCTGCTTTTAAGGTTTAACTGCTTAATTACTTCTTTCTTTAAAGAGTCTTTTACTTCAAAATCGTGATTTCCTAACACATGATACGATGTTGATTTTAGTTTGTTCCAAGTTGGTAAAACGCTGTCTAAACTTGCAAAATCCTTATCAATAAAATCTCCTAAATGAATGGTGTAGTTTAGCGAATCTTTATTTAAAATGTCTATCGCTTCTTTTAGTCTTTGTGGCGATTTTTTGTAATATCGATCCCATTTAATATCGCAATCACAATATTGACAATCTGAAATAATCCCTATTTTAAAAGAGGTCTCGTTTGTTTTTGTGCATGAAACTGCAAATAGTAGCAACGCTAAAATTAAACCGTTTTTTTTCATTTTTTAATGAATTTTAGATGTTCAAATATACTGCATTCTAAAAATAAAAAAACGCAATCAAATGAATGATTGCGTTTTTAATTTTATAAGAAAACTTGTTTTCTTTTTAGAAGATCCCAAATTAAGTTTGGGATAAGCGATTCACACAATTTTGTAAAAACAAAATTGGTTTTCTGCTTATTTTACTTCTTCGAAATCTACATCTTCAACATTGTCACCTTGAGCATCAGCTGCTGCAGGTTCACCTTGTTGTGCACCAGCGTCTGCACCAGCAGCACCTTGTTGACCTGCCATCTCTTCAGATGCAGCTTGCCAAGCTTCGTTAATACTAGCTAAAGCAGTATCAATTAATGTTAAGTCTTGAGATAAGTGAGCAGCTTTTAATTCAGCTAAAGCAGTTTCAATTGGTCCTTTTTTATCATCAGATAATTTTTCACCAAATTCTTTTAATTGTTTTTCCGTTTGGAAAATCATAGAATCTGCTTCGTTGATTTTTTCTGCAGTTTCTCTTGCAGCTTTATCAGCATCAGCATTTTCTTCTGCTTCTTGTCTCATTTTAGCGATATCTTCTTCAGATAAACCAGAAGAAGCTTCAATTCTAATTTCGTGAGATTTGTTAGTTCCTTTGTCTAAAGCAGAAACTTTGATGATACCATTTGCATCAATATCAAAAGTTACTTCAACTTGAGGAACTCCTCTTTGTGCTGGAGGTAATCCATCTAAATGGAAACGTCCAATCGTATTATTATCTGCAGCCATTGCTCTTTCACCTTGTAAAACGTGAATTTCAACAGATGGTTGATTGTCTACTGCTGTAGAAAATACTTGTGATTTTTTAGTTGGAATGGTTGTGTTTGCATCAATTAATTTTGTGAAAACATTCCCCATTGTTTCAATACCTAAAGATAAAGGTGTAACGTCTAATAACAATACATCTTTAACATCTCCAGATAAAACTCCACCCTGAATTGCAGCTCCTAAAGCAACAACTTCATCAGGATTTACACCTTTACTTGGTGATTTTTTAAAGAACTTCTCTACCGCTTCTTGTACAGCAGGTATTCTTGTAGAACCACCAACTAAAACAACTTCATCAATATCAGCAATTGTTAAATCAGCATTTTTTAACGCTTTTTGACAAGGTGCGATTGTTCTTTTTACTAAATCGTCAATTAAAGCTTCAAACTTAGATCTTGTCATTGTTCTTACCAAGTGTTTTGGTCCGCTAGCGGTAGCCGTAATATATGGTAAGTTAATTTCTGTAGATGTTGTGCTAGATAATTCAATTTTCGCTTTTTCAGCAGCTTCTTTTAAACGTTGTAAAGACATTGGATCTTTACGTAAATCCATTCCTTCTTCAGCGCTAAATTCCTCTGCTAACCAGTTGATTATTTTTTCATCAACATCATCACCACCTAAATGCGTATCTCCATCAGTAGCTAATACTTCAAAAACACCATCTCCTAATTCTAAGATAGAAACATCATGTGTTCCACCACCAAAATCAAAAACAACAATTTTCTTATCGTCATGAGATTTGTCTAATCCATAAGCTAATGCAGCAGCAGTTGGCTCATTTATAATTCTTTTTACTTGTAAACCTGCAATTTCACCAGCTTCTTTCGTTGCTTGACGTTGTGCATCATTAAAATATGCTGGTACAGTAATAACTGCTTCAGTAACCTCAGTTCCTAAATAGTCTTCAGCAGTTTTTTTCATTTTTTGTAACACCATTGCAGAAATTTCTTGTGGCGTATATAAACGACCATCAATATCTACTCTAGGTGTATCATTGTCTCCTTTAACTACTTTATAAGGAACTCTTCCTGCTTCTTTAGAAGACTCAGAAAATTTATTACCCATAAAACGTTTAATAGAATAAACAGTTTTTGTAGGGTTTGTTACAGCTTGTCTTTTAGCTGGGTCACCAACTTTACGTTCTCCTCCTTCAATAAAGGCAACAATAGATGGTGTTGTTCTTTTTCCTTCTGAATTCGGAATTACAACTGGTTCATTTCCTTCCATTACAGAAACACATGAGTTTGTAGTTCCTAAATCGATTCCAATTATTTTACTCATAATAATGTATTTGTATTAATTTTATATATTCAATTTACGTTTTCTATTAGTCAAACGCTATGCCAACCGCTTTTTGACTTGAAAATGTCAGTTTTTAAAAAAAATAATTAAAATTGAGGTGACATTATGACATAAATTGTGTCTAGTATATTGAAAAGATGACTATTTGAAGAGTGTTTTATTTTCTTATATTTGGATAGTTCAATTAATGTGAGCTATTATTTAATAAATTAAAAATGAAATGATGAGTAAATTTGATGAAAAAGTAACCTTATATAAGAAATTTATGGACGATAGAGATCTACGTTCTAATCCGGAATTATTAGCTGCTGTAACGAAAGGCTTAGGTCCATCTATCTATAAAACAGATGCAGAAACCGTTTCGGGTTCTGATGCTAAGGAATTAGCGACTGTAAAAAACAATTTCTTAATTAAAAAATTAGGACTAGTAGATAGTAAAGAATTAGATGAAGGAATTGAAGAAGTGATGGGAAGAATTGGGAAATCTGAAAGAAAAAAATATAGAGCAGTCGTTTATTATATGCTCATGAAAAAGTTTGATAAAGAAGCTGTTTACGGTTTCTAAATCGTTTCTTTTTATTAATAAAAATAAATCCAATTCATATGAATTGGATTTTTTACATTTACGCCAATTATAAGGTTAAATTTTACGAATGTCGCAATTTATTAGTGTTTTTGATATGCTTAAAATTGGTGTTGGCCCATCAAGTTCTCATACTCTTGGGCCTTGGAGAGCCGCCCAGCAATGGGTTAAAGTTTTAAAAAATAACAATCTATTTCATCAAATTGATGGAATTAGAATAGACTTATTTGGGTCTTTATCTTTGACAGGAAAAGGACATGCCACTGATTATGCCATTTTATTGGGCTTAAGCGGTACAGACCCTGAATATATTCCTGTTGATGACATTGAGCAGATCATCAACCAAATAAAAAGCCAAAATAAATTACAATTTAATAGCGAAAAAGAAATTTCTTTTTCAATTGAAAATATTGTTTTTAATCAAGATTTTCTTCCTTTTCATGCAAACGGAATACGATTTAGAGGATTTTGTAAAGGCAAAGAAATTTCTACTCAAACCTATTATTCGATTGGTGGAGGTTTTATTGTGCAAGAAAATGATCATTTAGAAGAAGCAAAAGAAATAAATAAAAAGAACTTTCCTTTTCCTATCAATAGAGCGATTCAATTAGAAGAATATTGCGAAAAAGAAAATCTATTAATTTCTGAAATTGTTTATTTAAATGAATTGGAAGTTAATTCCGCAGAACATATAGACAAAGAATTACATAGAATTTGGGCAACCATGTTAGAGTGTATGCATATAGGTTGTCATACAGAAGGGGTACTTCCTGGAGGGTTAAATGTAAAAAGGCGTGCTTTTGATACACATAAAAAATTAATTAAAGATACTAGTTATACAAATCCTGAAGAATGGATTACAGCAATAAGAAGCACTGAAGTAAAATTTAGAGAAATTTTAAAATGGGTAAGTTGTTTTGCGCTTTCTGTAAATGAAGTGAATGCTGCTTTAGGTAGAGTAGTTACTGCACCAACAAATGGAAGTGCAGGAGTAATACCTGCTGTTTTAATGTATTATATGGTGATAGAAAACCATAAAGCTGATTTTAGCCACATTAAAAAATTCTTATTAACTGCTGGTGAAATTGGTAGTATTTTTAAGAAAAATGCAACAATTTCTGCAGCAATGGGAGGCTGTCAAGCAGAAATTGGAGTCTCTTCGGCAATGGCAGCAGCAGCTTTAACCGAATTATTAGGTGGTACGCCAGCTCAATCTTTGGTTGCCGCAGAAATAGCGATGGAACATCATTTGGGTTTAACATGTGATCCTATTGGAGGTTTGGTGCAAATACCTTGTATAGAAAGAAATGCAATGGGTGCGATTAAGGCTATTAATGCTGCAGAAATGGCTTTAGATACCAATCCTAAGGACGTAAAAGTTCCTTTAGATAAAGTAATTGATACGATGTGGGAAACAGCCAAAGACATGAATAAAAATTACAAAGAAACTTCACAAGGAGGTTTAGCTGTTACTGTAAGAATTGTAGATTGTTAGTCTAAAAAGTTTGAAAAATTGCTAAATTTGAATTGACTTGAGGCGCTGATTTATAGTTTATTGGCTAAAAATACCCCTTTTTTTATTGGTTTAGGTTTCCTTAAAACTTCAAAAAGGATGCTCAAAAGTTAAAAAATCATCAAAATTTATTTTTTATTTCCCTTCAATTTTAACAAGTTATTAACATAAAATTTCATTTTTATTTATTTTGAATATAGCGGTTAGCTACTAAATATGTTAATAAAATGACAATATGTTAACTTAGTGCAACTAAATTTGTTTATATCATAACAAGGTTATTGAATAGTTAATTTATTGTTAATCAATTAATTATTGTAATATTGATTTACTAATCAATAAATATTTTACAATGGAAAAATTTTTAAACAAGTTATTTGATCTTCCTCAGCTGATCAATTCAAAATTACCTGGAAACACTTTTAATTCTTGGGTTCAAGAATCAGAAGGAAATATCCCAAGTTGGGTGGGTAAATTTTACAAAGTGTCAGCCCTTGTGGTTTTGGTAACATCACTAGTAGTAGTTCTTTCACCGATATGGTCTGGTGGAATGGGGGAAGGATTAGGAATTTTAGCAAATGTTCTTTCTATGTTGATATGGGTTTATGCGGCATTTCCTATTTCTCAGGTTATAAGAGCAGCTGGAGATAGCTTGGCATCATCTAAGAGTGGAATCGTTGATTTCGTTTTTAAAGACTTAGCAATTGCTAATATTAAAGTATTAGGGCATGTTGCTGCTATAGTTGCCTTGTTTGGTGCTTTTGCGATGACTCTGTCTTGGGTTACTTCAATGAATGTTTCTGGAGACTTTGGTACAGGATGGGTTTCGAATATTGGGTATGCGTATACTTTGCCAATGGCTGCTACAGCTGAATTAGCAAATCTTTTAAGCCTTGAGTTTATTGGAGATATTTTAACTCAAAAGTGGGCAAATTGGGATCCTACAATGGTTGCTGGAGATGCTTGGAGTATGAGTGGTTTCTATTCTGTTGTTTGGGAGTATGTAGGTGTAGCTGTAGTTTTAGCGAAACTTTATGTTGCTTTAGCAATATATAAATTCTTCTATAGTATTATTTCTAGTTTAGTAAATTGGATAAAAAGCCCATATTTACCATTTAAAATGAAATAATAATTTTATATAAGGTACAGTTATTATTAGATAGCTGGTCTGAAAATAATTTTAAATAAATACCCAAGAAATGTTTTATATATTTCTTGGGATTTTATTTCATCAATATTTTTTTTGCACTTCCTAATTAGATATGGTAAGCAATTTTTAAATAAGCAATACAATATACGAATCCCCTAAGTCAAGTTTTACCTCTATCAACAGCTTCATCTATATATTTAGTTACTAAGAAAATTAACCTCCCATTAATGGTTTTTAGCTCCGCTATTTTTAAAATTAACGAGTAAAAATCAACTCATTTCCAGTAGACATTTCTTCAGAAAAACGGTATCTATCCACATTAAAACCTTTTAAATCTTCAATGGTTTTAACATTATGATCAATAATATAACGTACCATTAATCCACGTGCTTTTTTCGCGTATGTCATAACAATTTTATATTCCCCATTTTTAAAATCTTTAAAAACAGGCGTAATCATTGGTACTTTTAAAACTTTTTTAGGAATCACTTTAAAGTATTCTGAACTGGCTAAGTTTATCAATAATTCATCATCTTCTAATTCTTCATTTAGAGCTTTCGCAACAGTGTCATCCCAAAATTTGTATAGGTTTTCAGTGCTACCGACTTTTAGCTTTGTTCCCATTTCTAAACGGTATGGCTGAATTAAATCCAACGGTTTTAACAATCCATATAAACCAGATAAAATTCGCAGACCTTCTTGTAACAATGGTAGTTTTTCATTTTTTAAAGAATTGACATCGATTCCTTGAAAAACAGCACCTGTAAAAGCATAGATTGCTTGTTTTGCATTTTTAGTTGAAAAAGGAGTTTCCCAAGTTTGATTTCGGATATAATTCAAAGTAGCTAAATCATCAGAAATTTTCATTAATTCTGATAATTTATTTTTTGAAATCGTTTTTAATTTTTTATTCAGTTTTTCTGATTGCTCTAAAAAACGAGGCTGTGTATGTAAATCTGTAGGTACTTTGCTTTCAAAATCTAAAGATTTTGCTGGAGATATAATGATTTTCATTGAATGTTCTATTAACAATGTAAAAATACAATTGAAAAAAGAAACCGCAAACTTTTTAAGAATGTAATAACTGATAACAAAATAACAATTGCTGATGTAGTTCTATTAGACCAATTTAATCACAACTTTTTTAAATTTAAAATAACTTCGTCTTTGATACGGCATTTTATATCTAAATTGGTATTCGTTAGTTTTAGACTTTAAAAACGACGAAAACAGCATGAGCAAATCCTTACTTTTTTTACCCGACATTTCTGGCTTCACAGAATTTGTTCAAACTACAGAAGTAGAGCATAGTCAGCATGTAATTTCCGAATTATTAGAAGTTTTAATAGCTGCAAATACAGAAGAATTACAGTTAGCAGAGATTGAAGGGGACGCCTTGTTTTTTTATAAAGAAAACGAAATTCCTTCTTTAGAAAGATTGTTAGCTTTATCAGAACATATATTTACGGCATTTTATAATCATTTAAAATTATTAGAAAAGAACAGAATTTGCCCTTGTAACGCTTGTTCATCAGCGCCTAAATTGCAATTAAAAATTATTGCACATTGTGGCGATTTACAGTTCTTAACGGTTCAGAATAATAGAAAACCTTTTGGGAGTCAGGTGATTGAAGTACACCGGTTAATGAAGAATTCTGTAGAAAGTTATAACTATGTGTTGTTTAGTAAAGAATTAACAGAAAACATTGGTTTGTCTGGCAATTATCAATCAAAATTGTACGATTTTAAAAAAGGAAATGATACGTATGATGGCAAACAATTAGATTATTTATTTTCTGTAATTGATAACAGTAATTTAAAATTAAAGCCATTTCTTACAGTAAATAAAGTTGTTTTTAACAAGCCACCAACCTTTACTTTTGAAAGGGAATTCCCTGTTTCTGTGGCTAATTTATTGGAGTCTATAACTAATTATTCGATCAGAAAAGAATGGACAGATGGTGTTGATAAAATTGACTTTAATGAAAACGAAGTTACAAGATTAGGTTCTGAACACGTGTGTGTTATTAATGAGAAAAATTTAAATTTTGTAGTGGTTACCAAGGCTGTAAAGCCAGGGCAATTCGTTTATGGAGAAATGACAGAAAGTCCACTGCTAATAGATAAAATACATCAATTTTATATTATAACTCCATTGTCTTCAGGTGCTTGTGGTTTGGTTTTGGAAACTTATATTGAAGTAAAATCACCAATTAAGAAGTTGTTGCTTTTTTTAATTACCAAAAAGATACTCAAGAATAATATAGAAAAAGGAATGCATAAATTATTTGATTTCGTGAAAGCCACGAATAATTTATAAGGCTATTCAAACTATTTAATTTATCTTGGGTCAAAGAATAGAAACTAACAAACCATTACTTGAGTAAAGACGCTGATCTTGTAAAAAAATTACAAAATCCTGCACTAAAAGATATCGCTTTTAGTGAGCTGCTCGATGTCTATCAAGAACGTTTGTATTGGCACATTCGAAAGATAGTTACAACGCACGAAAACGCTGATGATGTTTTACAAAACACATTTATTAGAATCTATAAAAACATTCAAAAATTTGAAGGAAATAGTAGTTTGCATACATGGATGTATCGAATTGCGTACAATGAATCTATCCGTTTTTTAGAGAATAATAATAAAAAAAGATATGATCATATTGATGCCATTTCTGAATCTCATTTAGAAGTTTTATTTGAAGATGAATATTTTGATGGAGATGAAGTTCAGAAAAAACTTACTACTATTATTGCCGGATTTACAGAAAAACAACAAAGAGTTTTTCAAATGAAATACTTTGATGACTTAAGTTTTAGAAAGATATCTGAAATTTTAGAAGTATCAGAAAGCACCTTGAAATCGACATATTACACAACCGTAAAAATTATTGAAGAAAAAATATTTTTATAAATCCAAACTATTTATAACAAGTTGGGTCTAACTTATATATTATGGAAAAATCAACAGAAAATAACAACAAACAAAACTTTCTAAAGGAAGGTTTTAAAGGTGATATTTCTAAACATCATAAAAAATATTTAGGGACAGAGATTCCTGAAGGATATTTTACAAAATCTAAAAGCTCAATTTTAGACAAGATAAAAGAAGATGTTAAAATTGAAGTGTCTATAGCAACTAAAAAGCAATTGGTTTTTTGGATGCGACCTCAGTTTAAATATATCGCAGCAGCATCTTTAGTCTTTATTTTTAGTGTAACCGTTTGGTTACAAAGTTTTAATAAAACAGATGTTTTAGATGAAACTAATTTTGAGTTGTTCGCTTTTTCTGATGACGTTCTAATTGAATCTTTATTAGTAGATGAATCTGAAATTGAAGCATTTACGGATGCTACTTTGTTTAATGAAATCTTGGTTAAAGCAGAACTTTCTGAACAAAAATTAGATAATTTAGTGCTAGATAACTTAATGTTAGAAGATTCATTATTAGATAATTATATTGATTATCGATTGATCGAAACTCTTGTTTTGTAAAAATAAAATAAAAATTTTCAAACTATTTTAAAAAGTTCAGTTCTAAGGAATAGAAACAATTATTAATTAAAAACTTAAAATTTATGACAACTTCAATTTCTAAAAAGAGTATTTTTAAATCAAGTATTCTATTTTTTACACTTACAGCCATTATTTTATCAGCTTTATTATTTACATCTTGTTCTGATAACTCAGACTTAACGTCAGATGATACTGCTTTAATCAAAAAGATTGAAATTGCTGCAAAAACGACAATAGATGTAACTGGATTACCATCTGCAACTGATAACGCTTTTAACGGCGATTTATCTGATAGTTTTGCGGAAAATGTAGAATTAGCAAATGGTTTAGGTTATAAAGTATCAATAATTTCAGATAATGATGAACGTGCGGAAAAAGATGCGTCTGTTTATTTTAATTTAGAAGGAAGACAATTAGAGGATAGAAGAGAAAACTCTATTAGAAGAAGACATAGATGTTTTAGTTTCTCTTTTTCAATAACTTTTTTCATGCCAGATAACTCTACAATCACTCTAGAAAGTAGAGAAGATTGGGTTTTAGTAAAACAATGGTATCGTGCAAACCCTGATGCAAATGAGCGTCCAGAATTAATTTTCCCTGTTGATATTATTTTAAATGATGGAACAATACAAACATTATTAAATATTGATGAATTAAGAGATGTTAAAAGTGCTTGTAGAGAAAATAGAAGTCAAAGAAAATGTTTTAAACTTGTATTGCCAGTTAGTTTTACGATGCAAGATGCAACTGTAATTGATGTTACTGAAAGAGCTGATTTTAGATTACTGAAAGAATGGCATATTGCAAATCCGGATGCTACAGAAAGAGGAAGTTTAAATTTTCCAGTAGATGTAGAATATAGAGACGGCACTATCGTAACAATAATTAATCAAACAGAATTCGATGCAGCTAAAGAGGCATGTAGAATTTAATTTATAAATTTGTGCTTTAGATTTTTAAGAGTTAAAAACAATAAAAATGAAATTAAAAACCATCATATTATCTTTAAGCTTTCTGGGTTTGATGCTATTTAATACAACAGTTTTTGCTCAAGATTCTAGTTTTAGTTTAATTCAAAAAGAGCTAACAGAACAACAAAGAGGATTATTGCAGAAAGAAAAAGAGGTAATGAAAACAAATCGTGAAGCTTTTAAAGCCTCACTTACCAAAGAGCAGTTAGCTATTTTAAGAGACAAAACAATTTCTAAGAACGAATTAAGAAAGCGTTTAGTGGCTACATTTTCTGGGAATCAAAAAAGCATGGTTAAAAACCAACAAGTTAGTTTGAGAAAAACCAGAGATAATTTTAGGAAAACGCTTACAGGTGAGCAAAGAAAAATGCTAAAAGAACGAATTGATAAAATTAGAAAATCTAAAGACAGAGGAGAACTTAAAGGAGGGCCAAGAATAAATAATGCTAATAATGGAAGAAAAAAAAGAAACAGAGGTAATTAGCATTTAACTATTTATGACACATCTTTTTCAAGAATTAAAAAACACTATAAAAGTTTTTGGGTTGCTATTGTTTTCAATAGCAACCTCTTTTTGTTCTTATGCACAAGAAGAAAATTTAGAGGATTTAGATGGTTTAATAGATGAGCTTTTCTTTAACAATCAACAGTTTTTAGATGAGTTAATAGAAAGTGATTTTTCTTTCAATTTTTTATACACTTCAGTTTCTTATAATAGCAATACTTTCTTCTCAGGAAGAGATTCTGGTACAGATCAATTCAATGCTATTCCACAAGTTTCTTATTATCATTCTTCAGGATTTAACGCAAGTATTTCAGGTGTTTATTACCAAAATTTTGATCCAAATTGGGATTTCACGAGTGTTTCTTTAGGATATTTTAAGGCTATAGGGAAAAATAAAAACCTCCTTTATAATGTAGGTTATACAAAGTATTTTTATACAGACGATTTTGATGACTTCACCAATTCTTTAGATGTAAGTCTTGGAATCAGAAATAAAAATAGGACTTTAGGTACATCAGTTTCTGCTTCTTACCTTTTTGGTACTGACAACTCTTATCAGATTATATCGAACACTTTTGCTAATTTAACACTGAAACGAACTTCAAAATTTGCTTTGCGTTTTAGACCAAGTATTAATTTTATTATAGCAAAGCAAACGTTAGCATATAGTAGAATAGTTTTTTTTAACGGACAAAGAACATTGAAAACTTTTAATTATGATGTTTTTGATTTACTGAATACACAACTTAACTTTCCGATTTCTTTAACCACCAATTCTTGGGATTTTGAAGTAGGCTACAACCTAAATTTACCAAATGCTTTGGCCAATGAAGATCCACTAAAAACGACAGGATTCCTTAATTTGTCTGTAGGTTATATGTTTGATTTGAATAAATAGAATTTAAAAACTTTTTATTTATAAATATTAATCGTAATATTGCGATTAATAAATTAAGATGGGTGTAACCAAGTCAGAAATATTTACGGAAGAACAAAATAACATTGCTGCCATTGCAAAAGTGTTAGGTCATCCTGCAAGAATTGCAATTTTAGAGTTTTTAATCAAGTTGAAATCTTGTGTTTGTGGAGATCTAGTAAAAGATATTGGTTTGGCGCAACCAACGATTTCTCAGCATTTAAAAGAGCTAAAAAAAGTAGGCATTATAAAAGGAAAAATAGAAGGCACCAGTGTTTGTTATTGTATCGATCAAGAAAATTGGGAGAAGATAAAAAATACTTTGGGGCAGTTTTTAAATAAAAATTCAACAGGAAGCTGTTGCTGAAAAAAGAATTATGAAATTATCAGAAATTAAAAAGCACTTAAAAAGTTTAGATAAAATAGGGTTTCAATTACCAGATGGAACATTAGTTCCCCGCCATTTTCATGTAACAGAAGTTGGTAAAATAACCAAGGATTTTATAGACTGTGGAGGTACCGTTAGAAGTGAAGCTCTTATTAATTTCCAACTTTGGGAAGAAAACGATTATGATCACAGATTACATCCAGAGAAATTAATCAATATTATAGAATTGTCTGAAAAGAGGTTTCAATTTGATGATTTAGAAATTGAAGTAGAATATCAAGGAAAAGAAACGATTGGTAAATACAATTTAGATTTTAACGGAACTAACTTTTTACTAACCTCAAAAATTACAGCTTGTTTGGCATTAGAAGCTTGCGGAATTCCAGTAGAAAAGACAAAGGTTAAAATAACTGATATTCAAAGTTCTTGTTGCGACCCAACTTCTGGTTGTTGTTAGGAGATTTTCTTTCTAAAATCCAAATAGCGTATTACACAATTGTGTAATACGCTATTTGGATTTTTAATCTTGATAAGATAGTACCTAAAAATTTGGCGCTGTGTTCATTCGAAAAGGTAGCGTCTTTTTTACATGCTAGCTTTCAAATACAAGACATTCCAAATTTATTTAGGTTATTCTACATCTTTAGAATTCTCAGAATACGTTCTCCATTTTTCTAAACAGTCAACCATATCTTGAGGAATGTCAGAATTAAACTGCATAAATTTTCCAGTTGTTGGGTGAGTGAATCCTAATGTTTTTGCATGTAAAGCTTGTCTTGGTAACACTTTAAAACAGTTGTGTACAAATTGCTTGTATTTGGTAAAGGTTGTTCCTCTTAAGACGTCATCTCCTCCATAACGTTCGTCGTTAAAAAGAGTATGACCGATATGTTTAAAATGCGCTCTAATTTGGTGTGTTCTTCCTGTTTCTAATTTACATTGTACTAAAGTTACATATGTTAAACGTTCTAAAACCTTATAATGTGTAACAGCATGTTTTCCAAAATCGCCATCAGGAAAAACATCCATCTGCAAACGGTTTTTTAAACTTCGTCCAATATTCCCTACAATACTGCCTTCATCATCTTCCATATTACCCCAAACTAAGGCATAATATAAACGCTCTGTAGATCTGTCGAAAAATTGTTTAGACAAGTTTGTCATGGCAAATTCAGTTTTTGCTACGACTAATAATCCACTAGTATCTTTGTCAATTCTATGCACTAAACCCGGTCTTTCGTTAGAATTCGTAGGCAAATTTTCTACATGATGAATTAAGCCATTTACCAACGTTCCAGAATAATTTCCGTGACCTGGATGTACAACCATTCCTGCAGATTTATTTACGACAATTACAGCGTCATCTTCATACACAATGTCTAAAGGGATATCTTCTGCAACCAATAAATTTTCTGCTGGTGGATATGCCAAAACAACTCTTACAACATCATTTGGCTTTACTTTATGACTCGATTTTATAGCAATATCATTTACGAAAATATTACCAGCTTTTGCAGCTTGTTGTATTTTGCTTCTTGTTGCATTTTCAATGAAGTTCATTAAAAATTTATCAACTCTTAAAGCCTCTTGACCTTCGCTAGCGGTAAATCTGTAGTGTTCGTACAAATCTTCATTTTCAATATCTTCAGAATTATTTTCTTGCATGTTTTTATTTTAGTTGGAAAGTTTCAAAGTAATAAAGTTTGAAAGTTGTGAAGTTTTTATTTTTGATTACTCTAATACCTTTTTCCATTACCTAGAACTAACTCAATAATAGCGTTTTTTGGTAATTTATCATTCGGATTTATTTTTTTTCCTTTGTGTCTTAAGCCTCTTACCACATTTTTACCGATATCTTTTACATAGGTATAGTTTGTGCCTACAATAAAACCAATCGCTTGTAGTTCAGAAATCGCCTGTCTTTTTGTGCGTCCGTTTAAATCATTAACTGTAATATCTCTATATTTAGAAGGATTTAAAGTTAAATAAATTTTACGTTTTTCTTTAACGAAATCACCAGCTTCTGGACTTTGTTCAATTACAGATTTGTTAGGATAAGTAGGGTTGTAACTTGCACTATCAATCACTTTAAAATCTAAATATAATTCTTTTAATGTCTTTTCTGCCTCTGTAATTGTTAGTTTATTTAAATCTGGAACTTGTATTTTTTGATCATGATTTGTAGTAACATTTAGCCAGAATTTTAATATAAAAACAATAACAACTAAACCAATAACTGCAAAAGCAATTTGTTTAAAAAAAGATTTACTTTTAAGAAACTGAACAATACTCATTTTTTGATTTTTTAGAACGTACAAAGATATAAAAACTAAACGTTGTTGTTTCTATTTATATTTTGATAAATTTGTTTTTATTATTTTACAATTGATGAGAAAAAATATAGCTATTGTAATGGGTGGGTTTTCATCCGAAGTTAACATTTCCTTAAAGAGCGGAAATGTGGTTTATAGTCATTTAGATAGGGAGAAATACAATCCTTTTAGAGTACATGTTTTAAAAGAAAAGTGGGTCGCTTTAGATGATGAAGAGCATGAATATCCTATAAATAAAAACGATTTTTCGTTTACAAAAAAAGGAGATTTAATTACTTTTCATTGTGTATTTAATGCAATTCATGGAAACCCTGGAGAAAACGGAGCATTGCTTGCCTATTTTAATTTAATAGGAATCAAACATACTTCGGCTCCTTTTTATCAAATGGCATTAACTTTTAACAAAAGAGATACGTTAAGTGTGGTAAAAGGATATGGAATTAAAACCGCAATTTCTATCTATTTAAACAAAGGCGATGTTGTAGATCTTGATAAAATTATAACCAAGGTTGGTTTACCTTGTATTATTAAACCAAACAATGCAGGTTCTAGTTATGGTATTTCTAAAGCCCATACGAAAGAAGAAATTTTGCCAGCAATAGAAACTGCTTATAAAGAAGACTCAGAAATTTTAATTGAATCTTTTTTAGACGGAGTAGAGGTTTCTGTTGGCGTTATTCAGTATAAAGGAGCGATAAAAGTGTTGCCGATTACGGAGATTATTACAGAAAATGATTTCTTCGATTATGAAGCAAAATACGAAGGGAAATCTAAAGAAATAACACCCGCAAGAATTTCATCAGAAGAACAGGCTAGCGTGGAATTCATTGCTAAAAAAGTATATACAATTTTAAATATGTCAGGGTTTTCTAGATCAGAATATATTTTTGTGGATGGGGAACCGCATTTTATAGAAATAAATACGGTGCCAGGTTTAACAGAAGAAAGTATTTTGCCGCAACAAGCAAAAGCAGCAGGTATTTCTTTAACAGAATTATTTGATAGTGCTATTGAAGCTGCTTTGTTATAGTGAAAAGTTAAAAGTGTATTAGAATTAAGAGATAAAAACATCAAACACATGAAAAGAGCAATTTTTCCAGGATCTTTTGATCCAATTACATTAGGTCATTACGACATCATTGAAAGAGGTGTAAAATTGTTTGATGAACTCATTATTGCGATTGGCATAAATGGAGATAAAAAATATATGTTTTCTTTGGAAGAGCGTAAAAAATTTATTGAAGATTGTTTTAAACACGAACCTAAAATAAAGGTGGTTACCTACGAAGGATTAACGGTTCATTTTTGTCAAAAAAATAACGTAGATTTTATTTTAAGAGGATTAAGAAATCCTGCGGATTTTGAGTTCGAAAAAGCAATTGCGCATACAAATAGAGATTTAGGTCCTATTGAAACGGTCTTTTTATTAACAGCAGCAAGTACTTCTTATATTTCTTCATCGATTGTAAGAGATGTAATTAGAAATGATGGAGATTACACAAAGTTAGTTCCTAAAGCTGTGAGAGTTAAGTAAATATGAAATACTTTTTTAAAACGATATACTTTTTTTCTTTCTTTTTATTGATGGTCTCTTGTGACAATTCATCCAAAGAAGATCACGATTTTACCACACTTTTCGAAAAATCAAAAGGAACAGAAACACCAACATATAAAGAGGTAATTTCTTATTACACAGAACTTGCAGAAGCATATTCTCAGATTTCATTATTTTCTTTCGGACAAACAGATTCAGGAGAACCGTTGCATTTGGTGGTTTACAATAGAGAAGGGATTTTTAATATTGATGAAATTAAGAATTCAACTAAAAATAAAATCTTAATTAACAACGGAATTCATCCAGGAGAATCAGACGGAATTGATGCTTCCATGTTATTGTTAAGAGATATTGTTCAGAATGATTCTTTAAAAGCGAAGTATGAAAATTCGATGATTTGTGTAATTCCTGTTTACAATATTGGCGGCGCTTTAAATAGAAATTCTCATACAAGAACCAATCAAAACGGACCTTTGGAATATGGTTTTAGAGGAAATGCTAGAAACTACGATTTAAACAGAGATTTTATCAAACAGGACACAAAAAACGCAGCAACTTTTACAGAAATTTTTCATACTGTAAATCCGGATGTTTTTATAGATAATCACGTGAGTAATGGCGCAGATTATCAATATGCAATTACACATTTATTTACACAACATAATAAATTAGGTGGAAACTTAGGAGCGTTTTTACAGGATGAAATGCGTCCTAAAATAGAAACTTCTTTAGAAAATAAAGGAATCAATATTACACCTTATGTAAATGTTTGGGGCACTACTCCAGAAGCTGGGTGGTCTCAATTTTTTGATTCTCCAAGATATTCTACGGGCTATACAACACTCTTTCATACTTTGGGTTTAATGGTGGAAACACACATGTTGAAACCGTATAAAATTAGAGTAGAACAAACACATGAATTACTGTTGTCTGCTATTGATTTTACGGAAGAAAATTCAGAAGTCATTAAAGATTTACGAGCTAAAGCTGCGGATGAAGTAGTCGCGAAAAAAACATATCCGATTCATTTTAAAGTTGATAAAGAAAAGTCTAGAGATTTAAACTTTAAAGGCTATGAAGGTGAATTGATACCGAGTAAAGTAACCACTGGGGAAAGATTGTTTTACGATCAAAACAAACCTTTTGAAAAAGTGGTTAAATATTATGATGAGTATGCTGTAACGAAGGAAATTACAATTCCTAAAGCATATATTTTATCGCAAGGTTGGCATAGAGTTATTGAGCGATTAGATCAGAATAATATTGAATATTCTCTTTTTGATACCGACACAACGATTACTGTTGAAGTATATCATATTAAAGATTTTGAAAGCAGAAAAGCACCTTATGAAGGGCATTATTTACACTATAATACTACGGTAGAAAAAACATCAGAAAATATCAACTTTAAAAAAGGAGATCTATACATTCCAACAAATCAAAATGGCGTTCGTTATTTATTAGAAACGTTAGAAGCCGAAGCGACAGATTCATTTTTTAATTGGAACTTTTTTGATACAATTCTTCAACAAAAAGAAGGGTATTCTAGCTATGTTTTTGAAGATATTGCAGAAAAACTTTTGCTTGAGAATCCATCCCTTAAAAAAGCTTTTGAAGTGAAATTAAATACGGATGAACGGTTTGTTGAAAGTACAAGAAAGCAACTGGATTTCATTTATAAAAATTCACCTCATTATGAAAAAGCACATTTACGTTTACCCGTTTTTAAAGTTTTCTAAATTTTTACGATTGATGAAATTTTTTGCTATTTCATTGGTATTACTTGTTTTTGTTCGCTGTAATACGGCTCCAAATCCGGTTAAAAAAGAGTTAAATGAAATTGCGAAAGAGATTATGACGAATGCAAAAAACTGTACATTTATTACAATTGATTCTTTAGGAGTTGCACATGCAAGAGCAATGGATCCTTTTTTACCAGAAGAAGATTTCACCGTTTGGATGGGAACGAAATCGAGTAGTTTAAAGGTAAAACAAATTCAGAAAAACAACAATGCAACCCTTTATTACTTTGATGAAAAGAGTGTTAGTTATGTTACTTTACAAGGAATTGCAAGCATTGTAAATACCCAAAATGAAAAAGAAAAATATTGGAAAGAAGAATGGAAGAATTTTTATAAAAATAGAACATCAGATTATGTTTTAATAAAGTTTACGCCCAAAACAGGAAATGTAATCAGTGAGAAATATAAAATTTTAGGAGATTCTATTACTTGGAAAACACCTCAAATTAAGTTTTATTAAATCCAAAAACCAACGTTTAACCACATAGTAACATAGAAAATATAGTACTATGTAGCCTATCTTCCTATGTGGTCAGTGATTTAAATTTTGCAAAAAATGGTCAGTGATTTTAGTAGCGAGAACGAATTAGCTCCAAAGTAAATTCTGATTTCTCCCAAAACTTAAGAACGACCAAGCATTCTTGAGAAATCATTTCAATCTACAATTATAAAAAGTTAAAATATTTTCTAAAAATCATTTTATTCGTAACTTGTAGCTTTAAAAATCTATACAGGTGAATAAAACTTTATCAATTAACGGAAAATCGTACACTATAGAAGTACAAGAAGAGATGCCGCTTTTGTGGGCAATTAGAGATATTATTGGTTTAACAGGAACAAAGTTTGGCTGTGGCGTAAGCGAATGTGGAGCGTGTTCTGTGTTAATCGATGGCAAGCTTACAAAATCTTGTAGCATGCCTGTTTCTTATGGAATCGGAAAAGAAATTTTCACGATTGAAGGATCTTCAGAAAATCTAGAATTTTTACGCGAAGCTTGGAATGATGGTAATGTGCCACAATGTGGCTATTGTCAATCTGGTCAGTTAATTGCAGCAACTTCTTTATTAGATAAAACGGAGAATCCTACAAATGAAGATATTGATAAAGCGATGAGTAATAACATTTGTAGATGTGGAACCTATACAAGAATCAGAAAAGCAATTCATAAAGCTGTTGCACTTAAAAACGAATCGATATGAGTAAAATACAGCACGTAAATCGTAGAGATTTTGTAAAATTATTTGGATTGGCTTCTGGCGGAATCTTGTTAGGCTGCAATATATCTTCGGATAAAAAAGAATTTATTCCACAAATGGATGGCGCTTTTGCACCCAACTTATTTGTGCAAATACAGAAAGATGGAAACATTATTTTATTGGCTGCACGTTCAGAAATGGGACAAGGAATTAGAACTTCTTTGGCTTCCGCAATTGCGGAAGAATTAGAAGCCGATTGGAAATATATTACCGTAAAACAAGCAACAGGAGACGCTAAATATGGCAATCAAAATACAGATGGTTCTCGAAGTGTAAGAACGATGTTAGCGCCAATGCGTAAAATGGGCGCAACTGCAAAAGCGATGCTAATTACAGCAGCTGCCAAAAAATGGGCGATTCCAGCATCGGATTGTAAAGCGGAAAATCACTTTATAATCAATACACAAAATAACGATACAGTTTTCTTTGGCGATTTGGTTGAAGAGGCTTCAAAAGTTGCAATTCCTGCAGAAGATAGTATCCAATTAAAAAAAGTTGAGGATTTTAAATTTATAGGAAAAACTTTAAAAAGTGTCGATTTAAAAGATTTTACGCACGGAACAGCAACGTACGGAATTGATGTTCGAATTCCGAATATGAAATTTGCAGCCATTGCAAGATGTCCTGTAACTTTTGGAACTTTAAAAAGTGTTGATAAAACAGGTGCAGAGAAAACTGCAGGCGTAGAAAAAGTAATTGAAATTGAAAGAATTGTGCCACCAACGGGTCAGTTTTTTGGTGCGCTAGGAGGCGTTGCAGTCATTGCAAATAATACCTGGTCTGCTTTTCAAGGAAAATTAAATTTAGAGATTGAATGGAATTATGGAGAGAATCATTCTTTTGATACAGCGGAATTCAAAGAAAAGTTAACAGCAAGAATACAAGAAAAAGGAAAATTAGTTCCAGGAAGTAGAGGAGATGTAAAAGCCGCTTTTAAAGACGCAGATAAAGTTGTAGAAGCAACGTATCACGTTCCGTTTTTGGTGCATTCGCCAATGGAAGTGCCAAATGCGACTGCTTGGTTTCAAGGCGATAAAATTGAGGTTTGGGCTCCTTTGCAAGATCCGCAAACAGCAAGAGCAGAATTGGCACACTTTTTTGAAATTCCTTTAGTAAATATTACCATCAATGTTACTTTTTTAGGTGGAGGTTTTGGACGAAAATCAAAATCTGATTTTGTGGTAGAAGCCGTTGCTATTTCTAAAAAGATAAACGCGCCTGTGCAAGTAGTTTGGACGCGTGAAGATGATATAAAACATAGTTTTTACCATGCGACAAGTGCACAGTATTTAAAAGGTGGCTTGGATAAAAACGGAGACGTTACAGGTTGGATGCAACGAGTTGCAGTGCCATCAATAACGTCAACTTTTAAACCATTTTCTGAGTATGCAGCTGGTTTTGAGTTGGGAATGGGTTTTACAAATACTCCTTATAATTTAACCAACTTTAGATTAGAGAATGTAAAAGCAGAATCGAATTTAAGAATTGGTTGGATGCGTTCTGTGGTTCATATTCACAGTGGTTTTGGTAACAATTCTTTTGTGGATGAATTGGCATTTGCAGCCAAAAAAGATCCTGTACAATTTCATTTAGATTTAATAGGAAAAGATAGAATTATAGAAGGAAAATCGGCGCATCCTTACAATTCGAAACGAATGAAAGCCGTGTTGACTACAACCGCTAAAAATGCTGATTGGGGTAAAACTTTACCGGAAGGTCATGGTTTAGGAGTTGCAATTCATTATAGTTTTTACAGTTATGTCGCAACCATTGTGGAGGTTTCTGTGAAAAATGAAAAAGTAAAAGTTGAAAATATTTGGACAACCATCGATTGTGGTTTGTCACTAAATAAAGACAATATTAAAAATCAGTTAGAAGGTGCTGCCATTTTCGGAATGTCTATTGCTTTGTACGGAAAAATTTCTGCTAAAGAAGGTGCCGTTGAACAACATAATTTCTTCGATTATAAAATGACAAGAATGAAAGACGCGCCAAATATTCACGTAGATATTATAGATGCGATGCACGAAGCACCAACAGGAGTGGGTGAGCCTGGAGTTCCTGTAATGGCACCTGCAATTTGTAATGCTATTTTTAATGCAACCGGTAAACGTGTTCGAAGTTTGCCTTTGTCAGATTTTGGGATGGTTTAGAATTGATTTAGCTGGAAAGAACTTGCCAATTCATGGAGAGTTTGTTTCTGTTTTAGATTAAAAAAGTTATTTAATCTAAATTTAAAAGCTCAACTTATTAAAGTTGAGCTTTTAAATTATATGTATTTTATATCCTAAAACTTATACTCACCCAAAGGTTTTGGGAAACTCTCTGGATTTGCAGCTAAATGATAACGAGGGTCATCAATACCTTCTTCGATGATGTCCGTAAAAATTGGGCTTGCTTTGTATAGTAACACCTTACAATCTTCACTTAAATGTTTTAGTGTAATTTTCTTATTTGCTGCTTGGTATTTTTCCACCAAAGCAAAAATAGCTTCTATGGCAGAATGATCAGAAACACGCGCTTCTACAAAGTCAATTTCTACGCTTTCTGGGTCATTTTTCACATCAAACTTATCATTAAAAGCAGAAATGCTTCCGAAGAAAAGCGGTCCCCAAACTTCATAAACTTTCGTTCCGTCTTCTTTATAGCGTTTTCTAGCTCTAATTTTTTTAGCATTTTCCCAAGCAAAAACGAGTGCTGAAATAATAACACCAGAAACAACAGCGATCGCTAAATCAAAAATTACAGTTAGCGCAGAAACTAAAATCAAGACAAAAACATCTGTTCTTGGTATTTTATTCATAATTCTAAAACTAGACCAAGCAAACGTACCAACAACGACCATAAACATTACACCAACTAAAGCTGCAATTGGCACTTGTTCAATATAAGAAGAAG
>Ga0308024_1000281_pt1 | contig 21745 bp, 21 predicted proteins | sample Neamet420_FD_201295 | JGI IMG/M metagenome (GOLD analysis project Ga0308024, IMG submission 201295) | Marine microbial communities from water near the shore, Antarctic Ocean - #420 | ecosystem: Environmental > Aquatic > Marine > Unclassified | place: Southern Ocean | collected 2014-10-03
AAAGATTGATATCATGAGAAAATTCTCATTCTTTGAAGCTCCTAATGATTTCGAAACAGATGTATTAAGTGGTTTATCTGATGCAGTTTGGAATGGAAATAGAGTAAATGTTGAAGTATCTCAAGCACCAGGAGAAAAGTCACATAGAGGTGGTGGAAACAGAGGAGGTAGCGGTCGTTCATACTCTACAGGAGTTGGTGAAAAAAGAAGTAACTCAGGTGGAGGAAGAGAAAGACAAGGAAGTAAATCTTCTAGTTCTTCATTAAGAAGAGAGTCAACTGGAGGAAGAAGCAGTGGAGGAAGCTCAAGCTCTTTTAAAGGAAGATTTAATGCTGCTGCAAAAAAAACTAAAAGAGACTAAACTTTTTTCTTTCCAGCAACAAAATCTTTTAAGTAGTAAGGCTCAAAATAAGCAACATCTTCAAAATCCTTATTTTCAAATTTAGCTTTAGCTAAAATTCCCAAATTCTTTGCTGAAGGATTAATTCCTTTAATAAATTTAGCATTTTTATGATTGATGATTTCTTGACATTTTAAGGATCCATCTCCAAAGAATAATATTTCATCTGCTAAGAACTCTTTATAAGTATTTTCATCTACAACATCTGCTTGTACACCTCTAACTTGTATATTATTTACATCATATAAAGCCGAAAAAACCTCCATTCTCCTTGCATCAATCATAGGGCAATATATAGCTGACTTCTCTTTTTTAGCCATAGAAAAAGCCATAGACTTTAAGGTAGAAATAGCAATCAATGGAATATCTAAAGCATAGCACAATCCTTTAGCAGTTGAAGTTCCAATGCGTAACCCCGTATAAGAACCAGGCCCCATACTTAAGGCAACTGCTTCAACTTTTTTTAAGGTAATATTCGCTGAATTAATAACATCTTGAATAAATAAGGTAAGCTGCTCAGCATGTGTATAGCCATCAGAAATATGCTCCTTTTCAGCTATAACTATTCCATCTTTAAAAAGTGCGACAGAGCAGTTTTTTGTAGATGTTTCTATTCCTAAAATTAGGGCCATTAAAAATCGTAATAGTGATTAAATAAATCGCTCTTAACTCCAAAATTGATAAATTGAGTTTGCAATTCATCATCCTCATTTTTAAAATCACGTAAAGTTACGCCTAGATTTATTTTGAGATTAGTTTTTGGATTTACAATATAAGCAATATTAAAAAATTTAAGATTAACCGTTGTTAAATTACCTTGATACATCTCAATTCCAAAGTCAGAAGGCCTTCCTTCATATACTTTCCCACTAGTTTCTTCAAAAATACCTGTTGACTCATATAAATCATTTCCGTAAGATGTATCATCACCAGTAACTTTAGCACCATATTTTACAAATATGATTTTGCCATCAAGCTGCCATCTTTTATATTTGTAATTAGCCATAACTAAAAATTCAGAAAAGTTAGCTCCAAGAGGATGTGCAAGTGGCTGATTATAATGTGCGTAATTCTGCTGTGGTTTATGGTGAGCGTAAGTGTAAGGTCTAACCAAATTATACTCAGTTTGCAGAGTTAAATTTTCAACACCAAAAGAGTTAAATATTTTATATCCTAACTGATAACCAAACTTATTTGCCCAAAAACCATTATTTTGTTTTAAGTCAAGTAAGCTAAATTCATCTAAAACCAATTGCCCATACAAATAAGATGAAAGAGGTAATTTGTACTTAGCATTTAAACCAACTAAAACATTATCAGGAGAATTTACTGAAAACTCAATAGGCCTAAGCATTGCTATTGGATTTAAATAATTTACATCAAAACCATTAGTACCAGGGGCATGATTCATTCTCCAAATTACAGATTCAAACAATGAAATATTTAATTTTTTAGTTGCATTAATACTCAAGTAATGAGCCGACATATATTTTTTAGCATAGCCCATTTGATCATAATTATCTAAGCCATTATTCAAAAAATAATTAATATCTTGAAACTCAGTATACAAATTAGTATATTGCACTTTCCAGAAAGTAGTTTGTATTCGCAAATAAGGATAATTGAATGAATTATCCGAAAGCAATAATGAACGATACCCATCTCCTATAAAATGTTTTCCATGCCCAAACTGTACTGCAAACATTTTATTAGCTCTGTACGACACATAGCCTGATGACATTGCATAATCAAAACCTGTTTCTTTAAAATCTCTAGCATATCCCTGACCAGGAACAACTCTATTATCACGAATGTGAGCATCAATATAATTAGGGAATATAGATTGATTTTCAGCAAAAGAACTGAAAAAAGATATTTTCTTACCTAAATCACCTTCAACAATAAAACCCCTAGTATTAGTAAACGTATTTTTTTTATCAACAAATTCTTTTCCTTTCGAAAGATTAATAATTGGAGAGGCAATTACGCTATAGTCTTCTCCATTTAAAAGAACAAAATGTTCTGAGAATACTTTTCTCAAATACCAATTAGAATAATCTGACTGACCCTGTAATTCAAAAATAGAATCAATATCAAACTTTAAATCTGACTTAATAATTGGCTTAACTCCTGTATGGTAATCATCATTATAAATTAAGTAATTAAAATTAGAAGAATAACTATTTCCTAATAATAGATTAGCATGCTGAGCTGATACACTTATAGTGAAAAAGGAACATAAAATAATAGTGAGTACGAAACGCATTATTTTGAATGACCTTCTAAAAAGTAAAACGGAATGTATAATAAAATGAAACTAACTAATGCAAGTATAGCAATACCTATATTTAGATTTAGATCTAATAAAAAATAAGAAAATACAATCAAAAAAATTGCAAAAAAATACAATATAAAACTTGTCTTGTTATGTCCAAAACCTAAGCTTAATAAGGCATGATGTATGTGCTCTCTTCCTGGAGATAAGGGATCTCTTCTTTTCATTATTCTTGTAACAAAAACTCTTAGTGAATCAAATAATGGAATTGCTAAAATTACAATTGCTAACAAGGGACCTTTGTTTGGTAATTTTATAGATTCAGTAACCAAACCATAGCGAATACTATTTATTGCTAAAATAGACAAAATTATTCCTACAACTAAAGATCCAGTATCACCCATAAATATTTTGGAAGGAAAAAAATTGTATCTTAAAAACCCTAATAATGCACCCATTAAAGTAAAGGAAAGTATAGCCATATCGCTTTGACCCATTAGTAAGGCAATAACACCAAATGAAAAAGATGAGATCACGCCAATTCCTCCTGCTAAACCATCTACCCCATCAATAAGATTATATCCATTCGTAATAACAATAACTACAAAAACAGTAAACAATGTACCTATCCAAATTGGTAAATCATATATACCCAAAACACCATGCATATTATCAATTTTCAAATCTCCAAGAAAGATAATAATCAAAGTTGCAATGACTTGACCCACTAACTTTTTAAAAGGAGAAAGCTCTAGTAAATCGTCAATAACACCAACAAAAAAAACAATTAAAATACTAACTAAAAGGTACTGAATATTTTCAATATCTGCCCAAAATAATAATGAGAAAATAATACCCGTAAAAATGGCAATTCCACCAAATATTGGCACACTTCCCTCATGAGAGGCTCTATCTCCTGCAGCATCTAATAATCTTAACTTTTCGGCAAAAAATATAACCTTTGGTATGGCTACATAAGTAATCAAAAATGAAGTGATTAAAGAAAAAATTATATTTAACTCGGGAATAATCATTTAACTATTTATTCTGTAAAATTAAAATTATTATTGAATAATAGATAACAATTCATCACACCATTTTGACAAAGTATATTCATTATCCACCTTTACAGTAATCAACCCCATCTTATTACCCGCTAATATATCTGTATCCGAATCTCCAATCAAATACGATTCGGCTGCTTTTATTTCTGGAAAATCAATCATTGCTTGCTGAATCATTCCAGGATTTGGCTTACGACAATTACAACTTTCAGAAGCGAAATGAGGACAGTAATAAATCTTATCAATTAAGCCTCCATTTTTTTTTAATTCAAACAACATATAGTTATGTAAAACGTCTAAGTCTTTGGCTGACATTATTTCTTTAGCAATTCCCTGCTGATTAGTTACAATAATAATACGATTAAATATTTTTGAGAGTTTTGATATTGCCGTCTCTGCCCCTATCATAAATTCAAACTCGTTAGTATTTTTAACATACTGCCTGTCCAACTTTACATTTATCACGCCATCTCTATCTAGGAAAAGAGTATCTAGCTTATGCATCTGGGAACATTTCTTCTTCAATCAATTGACAAATAATATGCCCAACTAAAATATGTGCTTCTTGTACTCTTGGTGTATCATCAGAAGGAGTGCAAATCATAATATCACAAATATCTCGCATTGTACCACCATTTTCACCTGTAAAACCAACAGTTGTCATTCCTAATTCTTTTGCTTTTTTAATTGCTTTTACGACATTAGGAGAATTCCCTGAAGTTGATATTCCAACAAGAATATCACCTTTCCTTCCTGCTGCCTCAACCATTCTTGCATAAGTCCCTTCATAACCATAATCATTTGCTACGGCAGTCATAAATGATGAATTTACATGTAAAGCCTCAGCATATAAAGGTGGACGATTAGCATAAAATCTTCCACTTAGCTCAGCTGCAATATGTTGGGCGTCAGAAGCGCTACCACCATTTCCACAAAGAAGTATCTTTTTATCAGATTGGAAAGCGCTTACGCTTTCAGTGACAATTTGCTGAATATTAGCTTTTAAATTATCATTCTGAAAAATGCTAGTGTAATTTTCAATAGCACTCTTCATGCATTTTTCTATTCTTCTTTTCATGTCTTAGGTTTTGGCTAAAATACAAATTTTACAACGATTGATAAGCTAGCTTTGTCTGCCTTCCAATTTCACCCCAATCATATTTCGTACTTATTAATTCTATTCCTTTAATCCTCACTTTCTCCATCAACACTTCATCACTCAATATACTATTTATCCTAGTAGTTAAATCACTCACATTTTCTGTTTTAAAGAGGAAGCCATTTTCGTTATCGGAAATTATTTCTTTCAAAGGTGGTAAGTCAGAAACTAAGGCAGGACGCTCATAACTTAAAGTCATCATAAGAACGCCACTCTGATAATTTTTTTTATATGGGAGAACAACTAAATCTGAAGCACAGTAATAATGCTCCACATCCTCTTGATCGATAAACTTAGTGTGTAGTAGTATATACTCTGATAAATTATTTTTATCAATAATTTTTTGATAATTAGAGAAATCATTTTCCCAAGGTTTTCCTGCAATCACTAATAAAACATCTGGATTTCGCTTTATAACACCCTTTAAAGCAGATAATAAAATCTCTAATCCTTTTACTTTTTTTATCATACCAAAAAATAATAATATTCTTCTATTATTAGGAATGCCTAGTTGTTCTTTAGACTTTTCTTTATCATATTGAACATTAATAAACGGAGTATAGTTCCCATGTGGAACAATAGAGATACAGGATGATAGATTAGCATTCATATTTATAATTTCTGACTTACTAAATTCATTATGAGTCATGATTCTATCCGTCAATTTATAAACCAGCTTACCAATAATTGATGAATTAGATGAATTGGAAAACGAACTTACATCATGTACTGTTAACACTACTTTTCCAAATAATATTTTAACAAATAGTAAATTAAACAGAACTAAAATATTAGTATAAAAAATATGAAAATGAAAAATAGAAATTCCTGAAAATCTGGCATGAAAAACCGAAAAAATTGTACCAATGATCCACTTAATCCCACTAATAACTCTGAATTTACTTTTAAATATATTTTTATAAAAAGTAAAAAACTTAACACCGCTAATTTTAGGGTTAGATGTATCGTTATTTGTATATAGACTTACATCAACTCCATTATTAATTAGGCCAATTGACTGACCGAAAGTATACAAATGAAAGGCCCCTCCATGTGCCCCTAATGTGTCTATAATCGCTACTTTTCTATTCATTATTATTTAATTAAACCTTTAAAATAAGACTTATTAACCAACCACCAAGTTGAAATATTTTTTCTAATCTGAGGATTAACAAAAAATCTAATATTATTCTTAAAAAATAACCAAACAATAAAAGCATAAGAGAACATCCCTCCAATTTTTTTCAGAAAATAAATATGATTTTTAGTGTTTTGTTGTAAAAAAAAATTTCCTCTATAAACCTTTTCTTCACTTTTTTCAAAAGATTTTGTTAAACTCCCAACTTTATGGTAGAACTCGACATTAGGATAGTAAATCATTCTATGCCTCCCATCTCTCCATACTCTATATGAAAAATCAGTATCATCAAAATAAACAAAGTACTTTTCATCCATTAAGCCAATATCCTGAAATACTTCTTTTTTAGCTAGCAAACAACAAGTTGGAGCGTATTCAACATCAATAGTTTTATTGTACTGACCTTCATCTAACTCCTTCATCCCTCTATGTAATGGCAAGTATCCTTTCTTTTTTATAAACCAACTTCCAGCATACCAAATATGATTTGGATTATCATAGTACATCATTTTTGGGCTAACCAAACTACATTTATTTTCAATCTGAATCTTAATTAACTTTTCAATTAAAGCGTTTTCAAATTCTACATCATTATTGATAATCAAAATCTGATCACAACCATCCGAAATAGCTTGTCTAATTCCTTGATTATTTGCCTTAGCAACTCCGAAATTTTTAGCATTTTTAACAACTCGTAACCTGCTGTCCTTTTCATTTTCTAACATTGAAAGTGTAATATCAGATGAAGCGTTATCAATAACATATAAAATTAGATTTGAATGCGTCTGTTTCCATACGCAATCCAAAAACGACTGTAAAACATCAGCCGAATTATAAGTTATAGTGACTAAGCCTATTGTATCCATTTTGAATAATCATTACCTAAAACCTCTTCCATTTTTCTAATATCATCATTAAATATTTTCCTGAGTAGACTTCTAGTTTCCTTCAATAATTCAGGCTTTTCATCTACCTTAAAAAGAAAACCTCTAATATTCCTTACAAAATATATTGGGAACAAAAAAGTTAGTATTTTTCTAAGAAAAACAAAAGAATATATAAATCTAATTACTTTATTTTTTGGCATTGTAAAGGTATTGTACTTTGTATTAATATCCGCAGAAAACTCAGCGCTAATGTTTAGAAAATTATACGTCAGATCAACAGTCTCTGACACATTTTTTTTGAAATCATCATAGTCTATGAATAGTATACTGTCCTTTTCAAAAAAATCCAGATATCTTTGAATTTGAGTAGCATATTTACTTACTTCAATATACTGCTGATAGAATAAATGAGCGTTTTTATGTTTTGATTTTTTAGCTATTATATTTTCAAAACTATCATGAATTAAACCAAGCCTATAATCCATTAAATAGTGGGAAAAAGCTCTTTCAATAGGATTTCTGAGCATAATAATAATTTTTGCATTTGGATTGTATTTTTTTATGTCTTCAGCCACATTATCATAAAACAAATAAGAAACACTACCCTCACCATAAACTACACTTTCCTTCTGCTCAAATAAAGACTCATACTTATCAAGCGTATCTACACGATTCTTAGCATAATACATTCCTTGCTCATTAATTGCCTTATAAGAAAAATAATCAGGTTCTTTTTGACTACTCATTTCAACTTGAGGATGCTCACTTAAATAATGATACAAAGATGTTGTTCCCGCTTTTGGAGCGCCTACTATAAAAAAGTCAACTTTCATTTTACAAAAAATCTTTTCTTCATAACCTCAACAATATTCCCCATCCTACTAATATTTAATATAAATGCTAAAATTAACTTAATTGGGAAACTAATTAAATAAAATAGAGTTAGTATTGGGGGCAACCGAAACATTTCCACATCATACTTAAATTTCTTCATCATGCTATTTGTCACTAATTGTGAAAGGTATATTTCAGCAGAATTCAATCCTCCATTTTTCCATTTTTTCATTTTGGAGCTATCAATAATTAATTGATTTTTAAAATCCTGTTGAGTAGAAGAACCAATGACTGGAACTTTTAACATTTCCTGATTGAAATCAATTTCTAAAAACTGACATAACTCTTTAACAATACGTATTGGCTCAACTAATAGCTCCTCAAATCTAACTACCCTCACTCTAGAATTATTTGTGAATTTTGAACTATACTCTAAAGAAGAATTCCAAACTGTAGCAGTTAAAATAGGATGATAATTAATGTAGGAACGAATAGCTTCAGACAATGGTATAGCAGATGCACCTAAGAACCTTCTTTTCCATTTATTTTTTTGTGAAAGAAGAACATCCCTCTGATCTCTTACCATATTTATCACTTTTGCATTAGGAAAATACGATAATATTTCATTCAAATAATACATGTTTTTTGGAGTTTGATCACAAGCAATAAAACACTTATGATCTGATGTGATTTTTGCTAAAAACAACTCATATATACTTAAAGGGCTTGAGACATTCTTATTTGCTAATATATCGCTTGCTATTTCATTAAAATCCAAGATATTATCCTGTTGGAATAATCCATTTTTTTCAATACACAATAACCTCGAAAGCAAATCTATTTGTTGTTTTCTATCTAAATTTGACTCTGAATTATTTGTCCAAATAGTGCCAAAAAAATGCAATTCTTTAAAAGTAAAAATGGATGGATGATTGCCCAAAATTCTCCCCATCATAGTAGTACCACTTCTGCTGCTACCAACAATGAATATTTGCTTAATTTTAGTCATTAATCTATAATTAGTCTTGAAGTGTCTGACTCTAGTACTCCTTCAGTATTTGCTTTATCAAACAAATCAGTACTACTATACTCTACCACATCAAAAATATGTTTATTGAATTCAGATGAAGTTTGAAGTTTAACAATATTATCTTCCCAATCTATTGAAAAAATAAATTTCTTTATTCCTTTAATATCATAACAAGTATAAGTGAAATAATCATTAAATTTCTTTTTCTCAATTCTATCAATATCACTCTTAAATATTTTCCCAATCATAACCATTGGGTAATAGGTGCTTTGAATTTCTGTTTCTTCTTTATTATTCCTGAAAATTGATCCAGAAAAATCTCTACCGCCTAGGTTATGATAAGTAGTCAATTCAATTACTGATAAATCAGGATTACTTATTAACTCAAGAAGATAATGCGCAACAAATAATGATTGCAAAAGGGTATTGCCTGTAGTTTTTGATATTTGCAAATTCCATTCTGTTACCCATATAGGTTTGTGAAAAATACCTTCATATACTTTAACCTCATTTGGATATTGATTAACTAAATAATCAATGGCTCTTTTTTTATAAATATTAAAGGCCTCTGTCTTATTTTCACCTTCATTTTCCTCAGAAATCATCTGCCCATATCTATCTTTTCCTTTAGTCACTTTAGCGTACGAATGGATAATAATCGCATCATAAAAGTTAAGCTGAGCTAATTTCTCATTCCAAATATTATGTCTATGCCCTTTTCTTTTGCCTAAAGGAGCCACAACAATAGCTGTTTTAAGATTTGGGTATTTTTCTTTTATTTTTGCAGAACATTTTTTTGCCGCAATAATATATTCATCAATCGTATACCCTTTAGTAAAGTAACTTCTATTAGAAAGCTCACTTCCTAACTCAACTCCAACAACTTCAATATTATTTTCAATTAACTTTTTAATCATTAATAGTATATCGTCATTATCAACAAACAGATTCGCAACTAGTACAGCCTTAGCATTTGTTTTTTGTGCTAGCACAATAAAGTCTTCAATATAATCTTGCTGTTGATTTTTCTTATTTCTAGACTTCTCTAACCCTCTTGATCTTTTTGGGAATTTACCATCATGATATTGATCGATTTCAGAAAAATCAAAACCGTATCCTTTTCCTCCATAGTGGTAAAAATTACCTACTGCCCCTCCTGGAAATCGCAATAATTTTGGTTGTATTGCTATAACTTTATTTAAAAATGCAGTATCAGTAACATCACAATAAGTAAATGTATTTGAAGTAGCAAAGCCAAAGATATTTTCTTTAATATTCTGTGCAAAAACTGCCTCAATACAAAGTAAAAAAAGAATTATTAATTTTCTCATTTAATCAACCCTTTATTTTCCAATTCGTGTATTGATTTTTCGTATTTATCCTCCATAACTTCTTGGGTTTTCACCCAATTAACAAATGAAGTAATCCCCGAAAGAAAATCAAATTTAGGACTAAATCCTAAAACATTTTTTATTTTTGATAAATCAGCATAATTATGTCGAATATCTCCCAAACGATACTTACCACTAACTGAAATATTTACATCTGAATTATATAAGGACTTTAATAAATCCGCAACTTCTCTCACTGAAGTCGCAACACCTGAACCAACATTAAATATCTGATGATTTGCCTCCTTTTTCTCTAAAGCAAGAATAGTTGCACTAACCACATCATCAATAAAAATAAAGTCCCTACTTTCCTGTCCATCTTCATAAATATCAATATCATTTCCATTTAATAATCTTGTAGAAAAAATAGATAAAATTCCTGTATAAGGATTGCTTAAAGATTGTCCTGGACCATAAACATTCTGATACCTTAATGCAACAGCAGGAATATTTAAAGTTTTACCCATAAGAAGAATCATCTGCTCTTGCTGTTGTTTTGTAATACCATAAATAGAAGACGGATGAACCTTTGAATTTTCATCTGTAGATAATAACTGTAAAGGTTCATTGCATTTATCACAAATTAAATTAAATTCCCCTTTAGCTAGATCAATATCCTGCCTCTGATTAGGATACACTACACCATCATTCTTACACAGATACTTGCCTTCTCCATAAATAGAACGTGAAGAAGCAATAATTATCTTTTTTATGCTATGATTCTCATTAGCTAAAATATCTAATAAATGTGCAGTTCCTAGAATGTTAACTTCATTGTATCTAGTAATTTCATACATAGATTGCCCAGTACCTGTTTCTGCTGCTAAATGAATCACTGCATCCTGATTTTTTAAAGCTTTTTGCCAATCAGATTTATTACAAACATCCCCATTAATAAATATTGCAATATCTTTAATTGAGGAATATAAAATTGAATTCTGACTCTCTACATGAATCTGTTTAGATAAATTGTCTAAAACAGTAACTTTGAATCCTTTACCAACTAGTTTTCTCGTCAGATTAGAACCTATAAATCCCGCTCCTCCTGTAATTAAAATATTTTTCATGATAATAGTTTTTTGTGTGATGTGATTTTATAAAACATCTGATTAAAACCAGAAATAATAAATAAAAAGAAAAATGGTCTCAATAATAAAGGTTCTGACATTACAGAAATAACTATAATCACCATCCAAAGCCATTTTTTTTCTACAACAATCTGTTGTTTAAAAAACATAACCAACAATAAAATAGCGCTAGGAAAACCAGCTCCAGCTAGTAAAAACATAATCGAATTACTACTTCCTTTGTCTGACACTTCTACTTTTGCATCTATCCCAGTTAAAGCATTGATAGATTGTGCTGAATTTGAAGATATATAAAATTCTTGTCTTATTTTTTGAAATTGAAATACATCTAAACCTATTCCAGTTAAAGGATTTTCTAAAGCGATAAATAATGGTTGAGTCAAATCAAAAACTCTCTTTTGAAAAGAAGATTCTTTTTCTCCTTGAATTTTACTATCCATATTCAGATTAAACAGCAGATAAATAGGGATAATTAATGATAATGCAATTGGTAAGATAATTATATTTTTTTTCATTTCACTCTTAGCATAAATAATCAATTGTAAAAGCAAGAGCATCAATCCTGTAGTAGAATATGTAGTAATAATCAAAAAAGTAATAAATAGTAAAATACCTTTTTTCTTTTTCATTACGAATGCCTCAAGGAAAAACAACATATTTAAAAATACTTGAAGAACTCCAGGCTCCCAAAAGAAACCCTGATTTCTACAAAAATCAAAACCAAATACATTAACAATTCCTCTTTCTGGAGTATAAAAGAATAAATGCATAAATGTTTCACATTCATGATAAACAGATGAAATTGTTGTAAGATTATTTTTGAAAAAAAAGAAAGTAATAAAATTTAAAAATGCATGAAATGCAACCAAGATTAATACTGAATGTAAACGGATTAAAAAAACCTCAGAATTCCTGTTATTCTTAAAATGAAGCAGTGAAAGTATCGACAACACAGCAGTTAGTAAATAAAACAAGTACTTATTTGTTGTTTGCTCTACTACAGCAAAATTATAATTTATTAACCCAAGAATTACAACCGTAGCAAATGTTAAAAGTGAAGAGTTAAATATTGATTTTTTAATAGTACCTCCTAAAAATAAAATAATCACTATCAATACTGTTAAAAAAGAAATAGAAGCTATATTTCTATTAAAAACAAAAAGCAACCCACCCGTACTCATTACCAACATGAGCAAAATAAGATTATCTATAAATTTTTGTTTTAATGTATAAATCATTTATTCCAATTCATTCTTTTATTTAACAATAGCTCTAATTCATCTACTTCATTCTTAAAAAAAAGATTAAACAATTCTCTTTTGTCTAAAGCTGATAATTTAACAGGGGTAAAAGTAGTGATATTGGTCCTTTGAATTCTATTCTTAATTATCTGTCTTATTTTTAATGATGGAATCATTCTTTTAAGAAGTGCGCGCCAGCATCCTGTTTTTTTCATAACTTTTTTCAACCAAGTAGATTTAGCTTTACTTGCCTTATTGCTTGAAAGATTAATATCCAAACCTTCATAATCTAATTCTAAAAAATTAAAAATTTTATTTATTGTGCTTTCTCTTTGACTCACAAATTCCTCTTCAAAATTAATAATTAAAAAATTATCTTTTGGAAAAAACTTAAAATATCTAGTTAGCATCTGATAATACATTCCCTGACCACTATATGACAACCTAAGGTAAGAGAGATAATCCTTTTTATTAACCCTATTTTTTTCAAGAGAAAGCGCCTTTTTAAAAGATAAATTCTCATGTTCATCTCTTTTAGAATGAAGGTAATGTGAATACGCTCTATCAACAGGGTTTCTTAAAATAATAATAAATTTCACATTATCCCCTAGATCATTCAAAATTCTTTCAGGAGCATGCTCGTCAAACAAGTATGTGGGAGAGAAATCCCCAATACATTTTTCATTTTTTACTGATTGGAAATACGTTTTTTCATACCATTCAATACCATTCTGATAGACTGAAGGAATATCAAAGAAATGGGGTTCTTTAAAAGAAGGGAGAAAGATATCAGAATGCTGCTTTAAAATATCATAAAGGCTAGTTGTACCTGATTTAGCGGCACCAATACACATGAAATTTGGCAAACTCATCTTGTCCAATCATTTAAATCTTTATCTAATAATAAAGAAAGTTTTTCTACATCACTCCTATAATAATCTTTCAACCATTTTTCAGTTTCAGGATTTACCTTTTCAATTTTATTTGTATTTCTTTTATGAAAATTTTCTCTAATGATTTTCCTTAAACTTTTAAATGGCAATAAGAATTTCAACACTGTCTTGAAAAAGTTTTTTTTAATCATAAGAGATTTTATCCGATCATTTTTCCATTTCCAACCTCCTACCATATGTTTTTTTTCAGTATTAACTTTAAAAACATCTACATTTAGAAACTTAAAAATACTATCCATTTCTGAACTAAAGTCATTTTTATAATCATCATAAATTATAACATGAACATTATCAAATTCCCTAATAAATTTTTTTACCTGTTCAAAATACATACCTAATTCTAAATACCTAGAAGCAGGAGCCATATTACTAATATTATGATATCTATTTTCGGATTGATCAAGCGCCTTTTTAAATGATAAAGATTCCATAAGATTATATCGTTTTACATGCTGATATCCAGAATATGCGCGTTCTACAGGATTACGCAACATAATAATAATTTTAACATCCTTAGAAAGATATTTGTTAATATTCTTAATAGCAAATTCAGGAAATGACAAATACATCACACTCGATTCACCTCTATATTTCATATTGGAAGCTTCCTTGAAAAGGGCTTTATAATCTTCTATATTAAGGACTCCTTTAGGAATTCTTTGCTCACCTATCTCTTTATTAATTAAAAAATGTGGCTCTTTTGGGGAGCACATAAAAACTGATGGGTGTTGATTTAAGTAATTATGCAGAGAGGTCGTTCCACTCTTTGCTGCCCCAACTATTAATAGATTTGGTAAAGCCATTATTCTTTCCAATTTTTTAAATCAATATTTAACAATTTTTCCAATTTTTCTACATCATTTCTGAAAAAACTAATTAATTCCTTCTTTGTTTCAGGCTTTATTGGTTTGACTTTTTCTTTTAGGAAATATTCTGAAAATACTCTAAACCTCTTTCTTAATGTTTTAGGGAAAATAACCCTCAACTCTTTTTTAATAAAATTATCTTTCATAAAAAATTGTTTCAAAAAAGAAAAGCGCCAACTTTTACCACCAACATTATGTTTAGAATGAGTATCTAATTCTTCACTTCTTAATATACCTAAAAAAGCTAAAGTTTTCTTAACCACCTCCTTAGTGTTCTGCTGAAAATCTACATACATAATAACATGAACATTCTTAAAATTTTCAACATAAGCGTTAACCATATCATGATAAAGACCCATATCCTTATACATAACCATTGGAGTTAAAGTTTCATCATTTTCTAATCTATTTTCCTCAACTTCTAATGCTTCTTCAAATGATAACGGTTCCTTTAGACTTCTTGATACATGAGTATAAGCAGAAAAAGCTCTATCTAAAGGATTGCGTAAAATGATAATGATTTTCACATCATCTCCTAAATATTTTTTAATGTTTTTAATAGCTTCATTGTAATAATACAAATACAAAACAGTTGATTCTCCAATAGCTTTTTCATTTATAACATTTTTAAAAAGAGCCTGATAGGACTTTAAATCCCAAACGCCATTATGCAATCTATCCTTTACTAGATCCTTAATTAAAAACCTTGGTTCTTTAACCTTCATCCCTTGTTCATTATATGAAGGCATAAATACATCAGGATGCTGATTTAGGTAGTTATGTAAAGAAGATGTTCCACATTTTGCAGCACCTACTATCAAAAAATTTGGTAAATTATTTCTCATAATTATCTTTTAAGAAAGGGAATGTAGAATGTATAGAACCCAAATTCTCGTTTTACAAAATAAACCATAATAAGGTTCCACATTGATAGAGAAATCATACTTGCCAAAGCAGCACCATTAATCCCGAATTTTGGAATCAAGAAGAAATTTAATAATACATTCACAATGGCCCCAACAAATAAAACGTTCATAAAAATCACCTGTTTTCCTGTCATCTGTAGTAGATTTCCTACTGAACCCGAAAAAGAACTAATTAATTTACCAAACGATAAAAACACAAATGCTTTTACCCCAACTTTAAATTCTTCACCAAACAATCCTAACAAAAACTCAGGGAAAGCAAAAAACAACAATACTAAAGGAAGGGTGGCTAAAAATATCATTTTAGAAGATTGATGCGCTACTTTTTTCAATCCTGCCATATCATTTTTTGCAAACATTTCTGCAAATTTTGGAGAGGCAATACTATTAATAGCCATTAAAGCTATACTAGCAAACATTGACAACTTAAAAGCAGTAAAATAAATTCCAACTTCTTCCGAACCCATCATATTTCCCAACATCAATTTATCAGTCCAAGCCATAATAAATTGAACGCTCTGAGCAAACATAAGTGGAATAGATACTTTTAAAATCTCACTATATTTTAACTCTTCAATTTGTTCTTCATCACTTATTCGCTTAATTTTATTATAACTATTAAAGAAAACAATAAATGCTAAAAGAGATACTATCGCTAAAGATGAAAGATAAGCGTAAACAGGCACATTTCCGTCTACAAAAAATTGAGTTATGATAAAGATTAAAATAATAGAAAAGGTAGCTTGTGCCATTCTATAAAAAAAAGAAAACTCTGCTATTTTTTTTAATCCTCTTAAACTTTGATAATGCAACATAAAGAATGTCATAGGTAATACAAAGAAGGCATTCAGTCTAACATGTTCTACTTTAGCATGTACTAAATTTGCAATATCATCTGAGAAATAATACATTAATAAAGAAAATATAAGAGACGTAATGCTTAGCAAGCAAATAATCTTATTTCTAAAGAGTTGAATACTTTTCCATTTTCCTTGCTTTGCAAAAGAAGCAATAAATCTAATTGAAAAAGTATCCATTCCTAATTTAGAAAAAAGAGTGAAAACCCTTAAAACAATAATCGACAACACATAATCCCCTAAGCCCTTTGCTCCAAAATAATGAGCAATTATTAAGGTTAGTAAAAAACCCATTATTTGCCCTCCTATTCTTATCAAAAAAGATAATCCTCCTTTCTTTAAAAGCTCAGAAAAATCTTTATCCTGTAGTGCGTTTAGAAATTTTTCTTTCATAAATTACTTTACCAAAAACCAAGGATTAAGCAAGTTCTCTTTATTATAAATTACATCCTCAATTGAATTATATTGTTTAACCGAAAAACCTGCATATTTAGCAATTGCATGTCCTGCTCCCGTATCCCATTCCATTGTTGGTGCATACCTAGGATAAGCATCTGCCTTCCCCTCTGCAACCATACAAAGTTTTAATGATGAGCCCACTGCCATAATTTCAACATTTCCATGCTCTTTTTTCTTTTGCTCAAAAAATACTTCTGTTTCTGCTGACATATGAGACCGAGAGCCCACAATCACATAATTATCTCTTTTGTAATCAATTGGCAGTGAATCGGATAATGAAATTAATGTTTCTAAGTTTTCAATTACTGAATTAACACTTACTTTATAAGAACCTAAGCCATCCATAGCAAAATACAATTCTTCTTTTACAGGAACATAAATTACACCCATTATTGGATTCCCATTATGGATCAATGCTATATTTACAGTAAACTCTCCATTTCTTTTTACAAATTCTTTGGTACCATCTAAAGGGTCAACTAACCAAGAATACTCCCAATCCTTTCTTTCTGAATAAGTAATTTCTGCACCTTCTTCACTTAAAAAAGGAATGTCTGTCCCTAACAAATGATTCTCTATCACTTCATTGCAATTTTTATCTGCCAATGTTAAAGGAGATTTATCATCCTTATGTTCAACAGCAAAATCGGAAGCATATACATCCATAATAGCTTGTCCTCCTTTAATAGAAGCGTTAATCGCTTTTATCAATAATTCATTAAAATTCATTTTTACTTGTTTTTACTTTTCGTTAAGATTCTGTTGGGTGCCAAGTTGTTTTTATTTCTTGGAACTTTTCAATAAAATAAGGTGATTGACTTATTTTATCATCCCATTTTTTTCGTTTGTAAATTTTTACTCTTTTCAAATTTTCTACCGATACTCTCTCAATCTCCTTTATTTCTTCATTATTATCTCCACAATAAATAATAGCGTTTACATCCTTATGAGAAGCAAAATGATTAATTAGTTCTTTTCTTTCTCCTGTTAAAATATTTACAACTCCATGAGGAACATCTGAAGTATTTAAAACCTCAGCAAAAGAAATGCTTACCATGGGGTTTTTTTCAGAAGATAAAACAATACAAGTATTACCTCCAACAATGATTGGAGCAACAATTGAAACTAATCCTAATAATGAAAATTCATTTGGAGCAATTACTGAGATAACTCCCATTGCTTGCGGCACTGAAAAATTAAAATGATTTGATGCAACTGGATTAACCGAACTGAAAATTTGCTGAAATTTATCACTCCAACCTGCATAATATATTAAACGATCTATACTTTGTTCAACCTCTTTTTTTGATTGAGATTTAGAACTTCCTGTCAAAATCAATTCCTCAATAAACTGAGATTTTCTGCCTTCTAATATTTCTGCAATTCTGTAAAGGATTTGCCCTTTATTTAATGCGGTTGTATTTTCCCATCCTTTTTGAGTATTTCTGGCAGGAACAACAGCATTACGAAAATCCTTCCTGGAAGATAAACAGATATTTGCTAGTAAATCTCCATCTTTATTTTTTAAAGGAAAAAATCTTCCAGATTCTGTTCTTGGAAACTTACCTCCAATAAATATCTTATATGTTTTTAACACCTCTATTCTACTCATTAGTTAAGTTTTAAATATGATTTCAGTCCATGCAACCCTCCTTCTCTTCCTATTCCGCTCTCTTTAAACCCTCCAAATGGAGAGCAAGGATCAAACTTATTATAAGTGTTTGCCCATACAACTCCAGCATTTAATTCCTTTGTAAGTTTGAAAATCTTTGAACCTTTCTCTGTCCACACTCCAGCCGATAATCCAAAAGGAGTGTTATTTGCTTTTTCAATTACTTCATCAATGGTCCGGAAAGTTTGAATTGCTAAAACAGGGCCAAAAATTTCCTCTTTCACAATAGTATGAGATTGAGAAACATTTAAAAACAAAGTTGGAGGACACCAATTTCCTAGCTTTGGCAATGAACATTTTTGCTGATATATTTCTGCGCCTTCCTTTTTTCCAATTTCAATATATTTTTCAATTGTCTTTAATTGATCTATAGAATTAATTGCTCCAATATCTGTGTTTTTATCTAAAGGATCACCAACAATTAATGTTGAAATTCTATCTTTTAATTTTTTAATTACGACATCTGCTACACTCTCTTGAATAAATAAACGCGAACCAGCACAACAAACATGTCCTTGATTAAAAAAGATGGCATTTACAATTCCTTCAACAGATTGATCAATTGCAGCATCCTCAAAAATGATATTTGCTCCTTTTCCTCCTAGTTCCAAAGTTGTTGGCTTTTCAATACCTGCCAAACTTTTTTCAATTAATTTCCCAACTTCTGTTGATCCTGTAAAAGCAATTTTATTTATGTCAGGATGATTTACAATTGCAGCTCCTGTTTCTACAGCTCCTGTTACAATATTTACTACCCCTTTTGGCAATCCACTATCTTGGATAAGCTCTGCTAGTTTAAGGGCCGTTAGTGAAGTGCTTTCTGCTGGCTTTAACACTACTGTATTGCCACAAGCAATTGCCGGAGCAATTTTCCATGCGGCCATTAGGAGTGGGAAATTCCAAGGAATTATTTGACCCACAACACCCAATGGAGTTGGCTTTTTATTCGGAAAAGCATATTCTAATTTGTCAGCCCAACCTGCATGATAAAAGAAGTGATTGGCTGCTAATGGAATGTCAATATCTCGGGATTCTCTGATTGGTTTTCCTCCATCCATACTTTCAATTACAGCAAATTCTTTTGCTCTTTCTTGAATCATTCTTGCGATTCTGAAAATATACTTCCCTCTTTCTTTTGGATCTAATTTGGACCAACTTTGAAAGGCTTTTCTAGCCGATTTCACTGCTCTATCAACATCCTTATCATTCGCATCAGCAATTTTTGCAATACTTTGATTGGTTGCAGGGTTTAAAGTGTTGAAATATTTTTTTGATAATGGTTTTACAAACTCACCTCCAATAAATAAATCATATTTATCCTTTAACTTTATATGAGAGGTCGACTCAGGAGCCGCATCATATTTCCAACTTTTATTTATATCAATTTTACTCATCTTTTAATCTTTTGAAAAATAGTCCAGGGATTGGTAAATTCCACTTTCTTTTTTTTCTAGTTGCATTAAAATATCATTAGCCAATCGGCTCGCTCCGAAACGAAACAAATCCTTATTCATCCAAGCATCACCAAGAGTTTCATTTAACATTACCAAATATTGCAATGATTGTTTTGCTGTAGATATTCCTCCTGCAGGTTTCATACCTATTTTAATTCCAGTTTTTTTATAATAATCTTTTATCGCCTCTAACATAACATAGGTGACTGGCATAGTGGCTGCCGGACTAATTTTCCCTGTTGAAGTTTTAATGAAATCTGCTCCAGCATACATTGCTATATCACTTGCTTTTCTCACACAATCTAAAGTATCCAATTCTCCGGTTTCTAATATTACTTTCAGATGAGCTTTACCGCACACCTCTTTTACTGCAGCAATCTCATCAAAAACAAAATTATATTCTCCAGCTAAAAATTTTCCTCTAGAAATTACCATATCCACTTCATCCGCCCCTTGATCGACAGCAAATTTAGTGTCCTTTAATTTAACTTCTAAACTAGATTGTCCACTAGGAAATGCGGTAGCAACTGAAGCTACATTTATCCCACTTCCTTTTAGTTCTTTTTTTGCAATTCCTACCAAAGTTGGATATACACAAACCGCAGCTACAGTAGGTAAATTAGGCATTGAATCGTGTAAATGTTGAGCCTTATAACATAATTGAATTACTTTTCTAGGCGTGTCTTTACCTTCTAATGTCGTTAAATCAATCATACTGAGCGCAAGATGTAAACCATGTGATTTTGCAGAAGCTTTTATACTTCTTTTGCAAAATCGATTTACTCTTTCCTGTATACCAACTTTGTCAATCTTTGGTATTTTGCTTAAATCTGGAAAATTCAACATACTCATTTTTAAAATAATGGTCCAAATTTAAGAATTTTATCCTTAATACATCTTATTAACAATTCAAAAAAATTGTTAAATTTGCATACTTATATTATGATAGAATCTAAAGGCAATTTATTTCCAATTTTTGACGATATTCTACAAAGGGAGGATAAAGAAATATTTTTAGAACAAAATGCAAAAGTAATTTGGATGACTGGTTTATCTGGGTCTGGGAAAACTACTGTAGCTAAAGGGGTTGAAAGATATCTGCATTCTCAAGGGATATTAAACCAACTTTTGGATGGAGATAATATACGTGTAGGAATAAGCAATAATCTTACTTTTTCTTCAGAAGACAGAGCTGAAAACATAAGAAGAATTTCAGAGGTAAGTAAGCTTTTTCTAAATTGCGGAGTAGTAACTATAAATTGTTTTGTAAGTCCAACAATTGAGATTAGAAATATTGCAAAAGAAATAATTGGAGCAGAGAATTTTATTGAAGTATATATAAACGCCTCTGTTGATACTTGCGAAGAAAGAGATGTAAAAGGTCTCTACCAAAAAGCACGAAAAGGAGAGATAAAAGATTTTACAGGAATTAGCGCTCCATTTGAAGCTCCTGAATCTCCAGAAATAGAAATAAACACAGCCCAACTTTCAATTGATGAATCGGTACAGAAAGTTCTGGATTATATATTACCGATTATAAAAACAAGTAAAAAATGAGTTCATACAATTTAACACACTTAAAAGAATTAGAATCAGAAGCAATTTTTATTCTAAGAGAAGTGGCCGCACAGTTTGAAAAACCTGTGATGTTATTTTCTGGAGGAAAAGATTCTATTATTATGTTTCACCTTGCCAGAAAAGCATTTCATCCAGGGAAAGTTCCTTTTCCTTTGATGCATGTAGACACTGGGCATAACTTTCCAGAAACTATTGAGTTTCGAGATCAATTAATCGAAGAAACAGGAGAAACATTAATTGTAAAATATGTTCAAGATTCAATTGATAACGGAACTGCTGTTGAAGAAACAGGAGTAAATGCGTCACGAAATGGATTGCAAACTGTAACTCTTTTAGAAGGACTAGAAGAGGGAAAATATGATTGCGCAATGGGAGGAGCAAGAAGAGATGAAGAAAAAGCAAGAGCTAAAGAAAGATTCTTTTCTCACAGAGATGAATTTGGGCAATGGGATCCGAAAAATCAAAGACCAGAA